>Ga0364905_1056_pt1 | contig 35575 bp, 39 predicted proteins | sample SorcelJu500002C6_2_FD_206971 | JGI IMG/M metagenome (GOLD analysis project Ga0364905, IMG submission 206971) | Enriched cells from Trout Bog Lake Hypolimnion, Wisconsin, USA - BchlTB.July02.5000.02.C6 | ecosystem: Environmental > Aquatic > Freshwater > Lake > Hypolimnion/Profundal zone | place... | reverse complement strand
TTGCCAGTAAGGGTTTAACCCGCAGGGCGGCAAACAGGGCAGGGGTTGAACGCCGCAGCCCTCTTGACGCCAAACGTCCGTTGCGTACACTTTCCCCTTATCGGGAAAGGCGGCACAGATGGACGAGAAACAGGATGTTTATACCCGCGTAACCAACAAGATCATTGCCGATCTTGAACGGGGAAATTTGACCTGGCTTCAACCGTGGCAAGCCGGACATAAAGCGGGGGATGTGTCCCGACCGTTGCGATCAACAGGCGAACGCTATCAGGGCGTCAATGTTTTGATGCTTTGGGCGGCAGCAATGGAAAACGGCTATGTTGCGCCAATCTGGATGACCTTTAATCAGGCCAAGCAACTATGCGCCAATGTCCGCAAGGGCGAACATGGTTCCCTTGTGGTTTTTGCCGATCGAATGACCAAGACCGTTCAAGACGAGAAGGGCGAAGATGTAGAAAAGCATATCCCGTTTATGAAGGGTTACACGGTTTTCAATGTTGAGCAGATTGAAAACCTTCCCGCCCATTATTACGCAAGAACGGAACCGAAACATGCCACGGCACTTGAGCGCATCGAGGCCGTCGAAAAGTTTGTTGCCAGCACCGGTGCCGTCATTAAGCATGGTGGCAACAGGGCGTTCTACAGGATGGCAGACGACATTGTTCAAATGCCGGAGCTACAGGCTTTCAAAAATACCGAAAGCTACTACGCAACCGCCGCCCATGAAATTACGCACTGGACTCGGCACCCGTCACGCCTTGACCGGAGTTTTGACCAAAAGCGGTTTGGCGATTCCGGCTATGCAATGGAAGAGCTTGTTGCCGAAATCGGGTCAGCGTTTCTTTGTGCCGATCTGGAAATTACCCCAGAGCCGCGAGAAGATCATTCCGCCTATATCGAGTCATGGTTGAAGGCATTGAAGAACGACAAGAGGGCGGTTTTTACGGCGGCATCCCATGCGCAAAGGGCTACGGATTATTTGCATGGCTTGCATCTGGCAGGTAGCGAACAAGACAGGCCATTATCTTTATAAACAGTGCATAGTAATCTTAAGATGCAGTCTTGATTTTTCTCATTACTATCTTCCGTTGGACGTTTATGCTTTGATATTTCCGATTGTTTTCATGAGTTAATGTAAACGGTATCGTCGTTATCATTTTGGGCGATGTGCTCTATATTTTCAATATCTAAAGTCGCTTGATAGTCAGCCAGCACATCAGAAAATGAATCGTAATACTGCTTTTTAAACACGTAACGTAGTTTTCTTCTCCAATTGAGATTAATTTTTCTTAACACATATTCTTCAGAGATAAACACAACATGTGATGTATCATTAATATTTTTTTCTATGTACTGAGAAAATGTTGCAAGCAACTCTAACCTTCCATCTCTATTTGCTCTATTTAGTAATCTCGCTGTTAAAGTGCCGCTTTGCTGTAACTTAGAGGAATCAAATTGATATGCTATCGACAGTTGAGGAGGAACGTATATGCCGCATCCGCGCAATTTTAATGTGTAATCAAATATTTTTTTGTAATGCTCAATGTATACATTAATATTTCCGTGAAAATCTGATATTCTATACAAATTGATCGCTTGGCTTGGTATAATCCCAGATTGGCCTTTTATAGCACCAATCCAAAATCCATTTACTCTTGAAGCATTAAAATATTTAATTTTCGGAAGCTTTGAGCCAATATATTCCCATATAAAACTTCCAATGACAGAAGTAATAACACTTACTAAGTATGTAGAAGCAACAAGGCCGCCTAACCATATTAAAATATTTTTAATGTCCATACATGTAAAATATATAGGATTAAATTATTTTTCATCAATATGGTGTCGAACAACTTTTAAGACGACTTCAAAGGCTTTAATAATATCATGAAAAGTACAACCATCAATTTCGATGTTATGCTTTACAGCATCATCAATTAACGGAGGAATATGTATAAATCCATTTATAAATGATTTTAAAGTAAATGCTATATGAGAGGTATAGTAAAATAAATGGTTGCAAACATAAGCGCCAGCATCATCACTTTTTTTTGCTGGAATGCCCATTTTTTTTGCTGTGGCAACAATATCATCAATAGGCAAAGTTGATAAATAAAAATCAGGCCCATGTTCTATTATATATTCACCATTACGAATATTCCCTGCATTATCGGAACCAATGTCAATATTTTTTGCTTTTTGTTCAACACAAAGAATTTCGCTATAAAGTCCTAATCCAAATGAAATGATTGCACTTGGGTTTAATTCACGAATTAAACTTTGAATTTCTGATTCACATTTTAAAAATTCAACGCTTAGTGTTTTTGCGCAAACAATTATATTTTCTGTACTATAATTTGTTGTTTCAATATGCCTCATGAGCAGCTCGCTCGGATTTATATCAAATCCGTTAAACGCTTCAAAGCCAGTAACGAGGATCAGTTTTGGCATTCAGATACCTATGAGAATCTTGTCTTTATTTATGCTCATGAAATTTACACGTCAGAGGACTTAAGTTCTAATGAAAAATACTGGACAAAAAGTATTATTATGTCTAGTTATGACTCCTGAAAAGCCAGCAAACCCGCATTTTCATTGAGGTCAGAAAGGGCCAAAACTAGACAAAATGATATAACTTCATAATCTGTTTTGTGTTACATTTCTGGTGAAGGCTTTCTAACCGAGAGGTGTCACATGGTTTTTACTCCTAATCTTTCCATCCTGCCGCCGCCGCAGCTTCGGTTATGGTCGGAACTTGACGCAACGCCAGAAGCCTTCACGCTCTACGGCGGAACGGCGCTTGCGTTGCGGTTAGGTCATAGGACTTCTGTCGATTTTGATTTCTTCTCTAATCAGCCTTTTGATCCAGATGATCTTGCAGCTTCTATTCCTTATCTCAAGGGAGCGGAGCGTGTTCAGGTTGGCCTCAATACGCTGACTTGCCGCGTTGAGCGGGATGGCCCTGTTTTGCTCTCTTTTTTTGGGGGTCTTGGTCTTGGACAGGCAGCGCCACGAGATCAGGCCGAGGGGCGCTTTCTTTTTGTCGCTTCATTACTCGATATTGCAGGAACGAAAGTTGCCGTCGTACAAAAACGGGCTGAGGTAAAAGATTATCTTGATATTGACGCATTGGTGCAGCATGGCGTCGATTTACCGACCGCTTTAGCTTCTGGTAGTGTCGTTTATGGGCGAAGCTTTAATCCGATGATTACGTTGAAGGCGCTTTCCTTTTTTGATGATCTTCCAACATTACCCGCAGACGTGCGCAAGCGTTTGACTGTCGCCGTTGATTCTGTTGATCCGGCAAGTCTTCCCATCCTAACGCCCTATGCCAAGCGTAAAGACGAGAACGGACACACACCATGAAACCCTTACCTATTACTCCCGACATTTTGAATGTTGCCCGCCGTGTTGTGTGGTTTAAAACACCAGAGGAAGAACTTACTGATCCGGTGCATTTTCTCGCACATGTTATGACTTTTGGCACGCCTGAAGACTTAAAGGCACTGCAAGGCATCGTGGGTAAAGACGAATTCCGTGAGGTTTTGGATAAAGCACCGCCCGGCGTTTTTGACGTTCGCTCGTGGGCATACTGGAACCTGAAATGTGGACGGCAGCCAACCCCGCCTTTGCCGACCCGTGCCGGTCTTTTGCCAGTGCGTCCAAGTCTTTGATCCGTTCACCAAACTAATTATGAGCGAACGAAAACATCTTGTTTCTGCCGAGGTTGACAGGCTGATTGACGCCACCAAGGGAGGCCGCAACGCAGCGCGAGACCGCTGCTTTTTGTTGCTGATGTTTCGTCACGGCTTGCGCGTGACAGAGGCTTGCGCTTTGCAGTTATCCCAAGTTGATATTGAGAGCCGTGTCTTGCACGTTTCCCGCCTTAAAAAAGGACTCTCCACTACCCACCCGTTACGGCCTGACGAAATAAAGGCAATCAAAGCATGGCTGACAATCCGCACAAAGATGAAGGCGGACAGTGACTCTTTTTTTCTCAGCAATCGACGGGGAGCATTAAGCCGCAAAACGGCTTGGCTTGCTATCCGCAATTATGGCGAACAGGCCGGACTTTCCCTTCCCGCCCATCCTCACATGCTCCGCCATGCTTGCGGTTTTGCCTTGGCAGATCAAGGAGCAGACACGCGGCTCATTCAGGACTATCTTGGACACCGGAACATACAGCACACCGTTATTTACACGGCCTCAAATCCGGCAAGGTTTGAAAAGTTGTGGCGGTAACTCCCCCACTGTTCTGCCAAAAATTCGCTCTGATTTTTATGAAAAAGGACTGGATTGATAATTTTTATTAAACTATTTATGCAAATTCTGCTTGATGCATATAATGCATTAGTGTAAATTCCTTTTTTATGAACCCACTTCAAAGGATGCCAAAACAATATGGTCGCTCCTAACTCACATCACCTACAGAGTCGTGTCAATCTCATATACGACCACCTTTACGCTAACGCCCCAACCCGTACCCCAGCAGGTATTAGTGCAGAGGTGGGAAAGGTCTTGCACAGCGGGATGTACTTGGAAGAGTGCAAAAAGAAACACCCCGCTTTCAATTTTGATCGTTTTCAAATGCAAGCCCTGCTTACGCAGGATTCCGTAATATGCGGCGATATTGCTAAAACTCTTCGCGGTGCCTTTGCGGAGATGAATAAAGCTTGGAAATTTTATGAACCTACATCGGAAATCATTCTCAACGATTTAAGCATTGCCTACACGGCATTACAGCTAAACGGACTTTATCTTTCTGATCCAAAGAGAGATGTTTTCGGCGACGTTATTGAGATCATCAGAAGCAATTGGGCAAAGCGGATAGGAGGTCAGTTCTTTACCGATCAACGAGTCACAGCTCTTGCAATGACGCTGCTTAATTTTGATCCGCGCAAGGGCGACGATCTTGTAGATATATGCTCAGGTACGGGCGGTTTTTTGTTGGCAGGATTAAACCATATTCGGGAACTTCTGGAAAAGGATGCGAAAGGCAAGCCCGTTGAAGAAACACTCATTCAACTGTCGTTGACAGGCATTAAGGGCTTGGAAGTTGACGAGGAAATAGCAGGACTGGCAAACGCTTCGTTGAAGGCTCGATTAGGGACAAAGCATAAGGCGTTCGTATCGAATTGCGACTCTCTAAATCCCATTACATTTGATAAAAACAATGCAGGGATTAAATACGGAAAACACCTCTGCGCAGCATCAAATCCTCCTTTCGGCACAAAGATTACAATCAAAGACCCCGCTATATTACAGGCGTTTAGTCTTTCTAATAAACAATCAAGACACAACTTCTCGCTTAGTGGCCTTGGAAAAATAACACCACGAGCACCTGATATTTTGTTTCTTGAACAAAATATTAATCTTCTTGTCCCCGGCAGAGGACGGCTTGCTATCGTTCTTCCGTATCAAATTCTTTCCGGCCCTCAGACACTTTTTGTCAGGGAGTGGCTCCTTTGTCATACTCAAATTTTGGCTGTTATTGATCTGCCAAACGAAACCTTCCAGCCCCATACAGGAACAAAAACATCGCTACTTCTTGTAAAGCGAAGAGAGCGTCCTTTATCTAATTCACGAGACGATAGTGAAGGAACTGTTTTTATGGGGATGCCTCGCTGGATTGGGCATGATCGAAGAGGCCATCCGATCTTTAAGCGCAACGTTGACGGCTCTGCCTCAGAGGAAATTCTTTCTGACTTTAACGAAGTTAAGGCCGCATATCGAACTTTTCTTGAGGGTGGTGACCCAAGAGAAACGCACGAACAATGTTTTACTGTTCCATATTCGACAATCGTAAAGGACGATCTTTTACGAATGAACGCGCTGTTCCACAAACCTTTCAATGAAGAAGATGGAACCGCTTCTGATGTACCATCGGTTCTGAAGCCGGGGTGGACTACCGTCAAGCTAAGGGATGTTGTTGACCGTATTTTTTATCCGGGTAGATTTCGGCGAGACTACGTTGACCGTTCTTCCACCACGGTTCCGTTTCTTGGCGGATCAAACATTACGGAATTGCTTGCAACAACAGAAAAATGGTTGAGCCCTGACGATCCAAAGCTTGGGGCTTTGAAAGTTAAGGCTGGATGGGTTCTTATTACCCGAAGTGGATCAACCGGAATCATATCTTTTGTTCCGCCTGCTTGGGATGGCTTTGCCATGTCTGAGCATGTCATAAGAATTGTACCAAACCCAGCCAAGCTTGATCCTTATTATCTGCTTGCATTTTTGCGTACTAACTATGCTCAGGAAATTATAAAACGGGGTGTTTTTGGATCGGTTATTGATGAAATAACACCCGATTTCATTGGTGAAATCGAGGTTCCTTTGCCAAAGTCAAAAAAAGATATGAAAGAAATTGCAGCAAAAGTGCAGGATGCAGAGGAGGCTCGACAAGAAGCGATAGAAGGATATAGCTTCGCACTGGATCAGTTAGACCGTCAATTAGGACGGAGTGCTGTCAGTTAATGTGTCCTCTTTCCCTGTGCCGATCCAGTATTCTCTGCAGGAGTTCCAGAAGTTCATTTAATGTAAGATTTCCTTGCAGTTGGTTGCTTCTGGCAAGCATCAAAAAAGCATTGCTTGGCTCATGGCGCCCTCCGCGATCAAGTGGGATTAGATGACCGGATTGGATCGCCCTTGCATCTTCAAGCACTTCAAGAAGATTAATAGGAATGAGTTGTATTGGGTCAAAATACTCGCCGGGGATTACTCTATGTCCGACTAACCAAACAAAGCAGTCTTGTATTGTGTCTGGCGGAAGTTCAGGTGCCCCGGTCATAGAAAGTGCTTGAAGGTAGTATTTGACCTCCGTCAGTGTTGCATCATTTTCATGTGCATAAAACTTATGATCTTGCTCAAACAACCACCTCTTGCGACGATTTCCATCTGCACCGTCTTGAGGTCGTCCCGGTATTCGCCCTGACGCAGGTCTCCAAGGTGGAGATCGTCTTCCAGCATCTCGAAATTTAGTTGTTATCCGAAGAATTTGTCTTCGATCATGGCCTGCTTGGGTTAACACTTTTGTAAACAACGTGCTGATGTTAGAAATCAGCCGACGAACGTCCTCCGTGGTGATGTCGTATTCCGCTTGCGCTAATGTTTTGAGGCGATCAAATTCTGTGGTCAATGAGGGTGTACTCCTTGTTTTTTTACGGGGCTTGCGAGCCTTACAGAACTTCTTTTCTCCTAACGAATCAGTGAAGTATAATTTTGCGATATTGATAATACATATTTTCTTTTCTTTTTTCTACAACCGCTCTATTTACTTATGGTTAGTCGTTTTTTCTTGCTTTAAATAATTCGTGCTTTCGTGCTATCTATCTCGCCTCTTTTTATTTTCTGGTCATTTTGGTTTGCCCACTCCCCTGCCCTACCGTCCCCAAAATATTTGGGCATTGCTCCTTGTTATGCTACATTGTAGCTACAAAAGGAGGGTATTGATATGATTGAAAATTCAGTGGTCAGGGCAAGGATTGACGCCGCAACGAAGGCCGAGGCTTCCGCTATACTGGCATCCATAGGGCTTTCCCTGTCCGATGCCATAAGGCTTATGTTGAAACGGGTTGTTGCTGAAAAGGCATTGCCTTTTGAGCCGCTCATTCCCAATGCAGAAACGATTGAGGCCATTAAAGCGACCCGTCGTGGAGAACTCACTACAGCCGCTTCTTTGGATGGATTGTTTAATGGATTAAATGCGGATGATTAGCCGTTATCCCCTATCGTGGTGCATGCGTTGATCGACATAAGAGCGCAACACGGCGTTGATCTTTGTTTGATAGCCCTTCCCCTGATTGCGGAAAAACTCTAGCACCTCATAATCAACGCGCATGTTGAGGACTGCCTTGGGCTGCGGTAATTCTACCGAGGCTTTAGACCAATCAACCACCATGCCCGCTTCGTCGTCGTCGCCAGCAATAGCCGCTTCAATATCCGCATCCGTCATAGCGGAGGCTTGCGCCCAGTTGCTTTTGCTCTCGCCGCGTTCCTGCATTGCACGCAATTCTTTATCCGTGTGCTTGACGATACGCTCTTTCCTCGCCATGTCGTGCCCTCCTGAATGATATAATTCTTCGCGTGTTTTCTCGCCATGTCCAAACGACGGTATAAAACTTCCCTTCGATGATGGAGGTCGTGATATGCCGCGCTTCAACGGGATGATCCGATTGAGCGGTGATAGTCTTCCGTCCGTCGAAAAGCAGCCGCGAATCTATAAAATCAAGCTTGTGCTTCTCAAGGTTCAGTAACCGCTTGTCTTCGTCCCATTCAAACATTTTTTATAGTCTACACAATTTGTATATACATTGCAAGGGAAAGCCATTGGTTGGCAGCGTTTTCTTTTCCCTATTGTCCTGCAACATAGCAAATCGGCGAATAAGTAACAGGGACGAATCCGCCGAAGGCGGCAGAGCGGGTGCTATTCGCTTTGCTCACCGAGCCTGAAGGAGTCTCGGCCTTGCGGTAACGCCCCCTTTCGCAAGCCTAAGGGGTTTCACCCCTCGCGCACGCAAGGGTAAAGGCTTCGCCCGATTGGGGGGTGTCCCCAACCTTCCGGCGCCTACGGCAAGAGCCTTCGGCTTGTGCAGGTTGGGTGATCCCCCTCCCCCCAATCGCCCTTGCGCTTGCTAACCCCAGTCTCGCCGACAGCAAGGTTGCATCACATCGATGCAACCAAAACTGAAAGGAAGAAACCATGACTACACATAAAGCCGTTAAGTCTTGCCCTCTGGGTCAGATTGTCGCCACGCAGGGCGTTCTTGCAAGCGTCCCTGCATAATCCGGCCAACTTCGAACAAAAAATCCGCTAAACCTCGAACACTAATTCCGGAAAAGATCGAACAGTAAATCCGCAAAAGATCGAACACTTTTTTACCCTGACCGGAAAAGGTGTTCGATATTGCCGGAATAAGCACAATACTTGCGGCATGCCAATTGCCTTGTGCAGCACAAGCACTTCCCGTCATAAAGGAAATCACTTGTGCGGTGCAGAGGGTGTAAATGCTTTATGTGTAACGCTTTCGTAATTGTTTATATTGCATTGCACATGCTTTTATTTTTCATGTTATCCATAACCAGGGAAAAAGATGAAACAAAAAGCCATTAAAGCCATCCTTTCTGCGCTTTTTCTTGCAGTGTTATTGTTTTTAGGCGTAACAGTGTCAGCGTCGGTGGAAGCAGCATTGCCAGCAAATTTTGTGTTGATTCACGGCGGCGAGTTTATAATGGGGAGCCCTGAAACGGAATTTGACAGATCTTCTAATGAAGAGACTCAGCATCGGGTGCGGCTGAGCAGCTTTTGCATGAGCAAATATGCGGTGACCGTTGCCGAGTTCAAGAGATTCGTTGAAGCATCGGATTACCAGACTGATGCTGAAAAGGGAGGCTGGAGCTATATTGTCTCCGGTAGTGAGTTTATAAAAGGGAAAGGAATAAACTGGTATCATGGCATTTCGGGTAGAGTGAGACCTCAGAGTGAAAAGAATCATCCAGTTGTGTATGTGAGTTGGAATGATGCGGTGGCTTACTGCAAATGGCTTTCAACAAAAACTGGGAAGCGATTCCGTCTTCCAACAGAAGCAGAACGTGAATATGCCTGCCGGGCAGGTAGCAGAACACCTTTTAATACAGGAGAGAACCTGACTACAAACCAGTCTAACTATAACGGTAATTATCCGTACAAATATAATCCAAAAGGTGTATACCGTCAGAACACGGTTGCGGTTAACAGTTTTTTGCCCAATGCGTGGGGGTTGTACAATATGCATGGTAATGTTGCTGAGTGGTGCATGGACTTGTACCATGGAACGTATTATGACATGTGTTATGAAAAAGGTATTGTGACCAATCCCGCTGGTCCAGGAACCGGTTCGAAGCGTGTGCTTCGTGGTGGGTCCTGGGCCGATAATGCGAGGTACTGTCGGTCGGCTGGTCGAGACTACGCCCCATCAGACGGTCGCAGTGGCAGCATTGGATTCCGCTTGGTTTTAGACCCATAGTCTGTTGGCAGCTCATTCCGACTTTGCTTTTTAGCGAGAGGGCATTACCAACATTTGAGTGAGCAGCTGGTCAGGGTGCATAGAATCGGTAAACCACAGAAAAGCCCTCGCCCCTCCGCTCCGTGCCTCGCTGCCTGTATGCCGCGCCAATTCGCAGAGCGCGCCAATCGCCAGCGGCGTGCTACCGCCCGCAGCGAGAGACTAAGGGACGACATTCATAACGTGCACTATCTCCAACTAAGCCTTATTTCAAAACATTGCTGGGACAAAGGGGGTTGACTGATAAAATCTTATTTTTGTTATACAGAGGGCGACTGAAATTAGGGAAGAACAGTTTAAACAATGTTTGGCCGAGAAGGATGATATCAGCATGACTTCAATCATCATGAACCCCATTGGATACGTTCGCAACGGAGTATCCTCCCAAACCGATCAGGATTGGGGCATTGTAACTTCGAGTGTCGAGCTTTTACCGGATTTCCGTGATGGACTCGTTGGTATTGACCAGTTTTCCCATCTCCTCGTCCTGACCTATCTCCATCAGGCTTCTTTTGATCCATCCACCCAGCTGATACGCAGAGCCCGAGGCCTTGCCTCCATGCCGCTTGTCGGAATCTTCGCCCAGCGTGCCAAAGATCGTCCGAACCCTGTTGGCGTTACCGCTGTGCAACTCGTCTCTGTAACAGACGAGTCCGTTGTCGTCCGTGGCCTCGACGCCATCGACGGCACTCCAGTCCTTGATATCAAGCCGTACTACCCAGTCTACGACAAGGCCGACCAGGCTGTCGTACCCGAGTGGGTCACCCGGCTCATGCAGGGCTATTTCTAATCCTTGCAGTGGGCATAACCGATTTAAAACCATATTTATGACGACCATCGCAGGACATTACGAGAATCACCTCGCTCCTATATATCTATGGGCGATGTTTCGTGAAATAAACCTATGATTTTTTAATATCGAACCAAGTTCTATATCTTTGATGAAATGAGGCATTGCACTTGAGTGCAGATTTTCAAAAACAAGTGGTTTTCAAAGTTTGCCAGGGAGGAGGGAATCCAGGATAAAGAGCTGTGTGAGGCGGTGAGCGAAGCCGAGCGAGGGCTTATTGATGCGGATTACGGAGGTGGAGTCATCAAGCAGAGGATTGCTCGACCAAATGAAGGAAAGTCTGGTGGATTTCGATCGATCATCCTTTATCGTCAGGGCGAGAAGGCATTCTTTGTTTTTGGTTTTCTCAAAAAAGAAAAAGACAACATAAAAATAGACGAGGTACGATGGTTCAAAAAGATGGCTAAAAGTACTTTTGCGCTATCTGAAGATCAACTCGAAAAACTTATTAAAACAGGGGACTTCAGGTCCGTAAAATGCCATGAATAAAGTCAAAACATATAAGAGCGACGCATTTGCCTCGATCCATGAAACCATGTCCGGCATGTATGATGCTGGTGTTATTGACAAAAAGACAATGCGTCAATTTGACGAAGCTTGCCTGACACCAGTTCATGCGTTCACCGCCACAGAGATCAAGGCTTTGCGTGAACGTGAGGAGGTGAGCCAGACAGTTTTTGCCCTTTATATGAATGTGAGCAAAGATTCTGTCAGTCAGTGGGAACGGGGAATCAAAAAGCCCGCAGGCCCAACACTGAAACTTCTTTCACTCGTGAAGCAGAAAGGGCTCGCGGCTATCTCATAATCCAAAAATAATCGGCTCCAAAAGCAGGGCAAGTGAAATAATGAACCGCAAACGACCTCTTTCAATCCGTCAAATCCGGACATTGCAGAACACGCTCAACATCCCTGCAGAAGTCCTGCTCAAAGAGTATTAAGACTTTCGCAGACAATCGTAGGTTGTTGACTTTTAACCGGCTCTAAGTTCTGTTTTCTTTGCTGTGCCAGACCCGGATAATAACAACTGTATCGTTTTCGTCGCGCATATTATAGCGAAGAACAAATGCTCCAGCCCCACAAGGTACGACCCATTCGCGTCTTCCAGTGTCATCGTCCATTGGGCGTCTGATGTCTGGTATTGATTGTAGAAAACCCGCTCCGTCCAGAATAGCCTTTGCTGCTCGTGTTGCTGCAGCGGGGATTTTTTCGTGCAAGGACGTATAAAGCCGCTCGACATCGGCTAATGCCTCTGGTAGCCATTTTATTTGGGGCAAGATTTCACCTTTCCTTGCGCCAGATTTTCTAGCCATGCAGCAGCTTTGTCATGGGGTACAGCTTCGCCGGTTAATTGATAATGTTCCCAGCGTTCCATATCCTCGCGTTTTTCCTGCTCGTATTTTTCTTCGCGATCTAAGAATGTCTCGATTGCCTTGCACATGAGCCAGTGTGGCGACCTGTCGCGGATGCGAGCCAACGCTGCAAGCCGTTGCTGGGTGGTGTCGTCTAACTTGACGCCTTTTGTCTGTGACATGACCAAATCTCCTTTTTCGTAAAAGGAAGCACTTATTTCAACCTTTAGCAACCTTGGGGGATAGGGGAGATTCATAACGTACACTTTCTCCAAACAACCCTTCTTCCTGCACAATCTTTCTCACTCACAGTACGAAGGGGAGTGAAGTGTACCATCAAGTTAATCATCTCGGTTTTTCTGTCTCAGTCTGAGAAGAAAAAGATCGGCAAATAAATCGGCAAATTATATAGCTTATTCTTAGTAACTTGTTTATATAAAGAAGGAAATAATATTTTATAATCGGCAATATTATGATCTTTGAAACGCCGCCACGTCTTGAGCCCTGTCTTCCCGAGTCATTGGAGTACAGCATTGTCGATCTGATTGCGTCTCTTTCAACAGTCTCCGAACGCTTGGGTAATCGTCTTCATCCAAAATCAGCAGCAAGTCTGGCCGAACTTGTAAGAGTGATGAATTGCTATTATTCGAATCTCATTGAGGGACATAACACAAGGCCGAGGGACATTGAATTGGCATTGCTGAACCAGTTTAATCAAGATGGAGAAAGACGAAATCTCCAGATAGAAGCTGCCGCTCATATCAGGGTTCAGCGAGAAATTGATGCCAGGCATGCGGCAGGAACACTTGAGGATGCCACTTCACGCCATTTTATACATTGGCTGCACAAAGAGTTTTACAAAGAATTCCCAGAGTCGATGAGGTACATGGAAAGAAAAAATTTGAAAATACTTATGGTGCCTGGAGAGTTTCGGAGTGAGCCTATACATGATGTTTCTGTCGGCAGGCATCAACCCCCGGAGAGTAGTGCTGTTGAGACCTTTATGGAATATTTCGAACAACGATACAGTTTTGGTGCGCTCGGAAAAGGAATGCGCCTTGCAGCTCTTGGGGCTGCACATCACCGGTTTAATTACATCCATCCATTTCCCGACGGCAATGGCAGGGTCAGCCGGCTCATGAGCCATGCCATGTCGCTTCAGGCAGGTGTCGGTGCATATGGGTTATGGTCGGTATCAAGAGGCTTGGCACGTGGCTTGGAAAACCGACAAGATTATATGAAAATGATGGATCATGCAGACATGCCTCGTCAGGGGGATCTGGATGGCAGAGGGAACCTTTCTTTGAAAGCCCTCAATACCTTTATTACATGGTTTCTGCGCGTTTGCCTTGATCAAGTAACTTTCATGGGGAGTTTGTTTGAACTTGATGCGCTTCTTGATCGGCTGAGACTGTTCTGTGAACGGCAAAACTGGAAGCAGGAAGCATTCTCTGTTCTTGAGGCTGCATTACTCAAGGGCGAAATTCCACGTGGAGATATCAGCAGAACAAGTGGCCTTAAAGAAAGAACAGCAAGAACATTACTGGCAACATTAACCGACTACGGGATACTTGCGTCTGAAACCCCAAAAGGGCCTGTTTCACTTCGTTTCCCGGTAAGCGCTGCGGAAATATTATTCCCAAACCTTTTCCCTGTCCTATAAAAGGTGATAGGTGACGACTGCATGTGGAGGTTCATTCTTTCCATCCCTCAAAAGGATCACGAAGATGATCGGGTTGCTTTCGATCCTCTGCATTCATTAAAATCAGCAGGCACTTCAGTTGTTTCGTCAAGTATACGCTGACAGTGAGTTTATTGCAGTTCTTCATACCCTTGTCGAGTAATTTACGGTTGTGAATGCCTTCGCATCTCAGTGCTGCATTTTCACTATCCAATTACAACGAGCGTGTCTTTGTCCTGAGGTAGTTGACAACCAACGCCATTGCGACCGTAATTTATTGGGCGTGTGTGTTCGAGAAACCATGCACTTGCCCGCCAGTTTTTTTTACCTGCATCGGCTATGTTTTGAAGATGTGTCTGTTCGCAGCGTGCCAGAGCCATCGGAATCCCATCAAAAAATTCACGCTGCAGGCTTTTCTTATTACTATCAGCATCCTCTTTTCCCCGATTGTACCATAAGTGGCAGGTCTTTTGGCAGATACCCGCCACATGACAGGCATTCTGGATAGTCATGCCTTGGGAGATATAATCGAAGATTTAGTTGATGTTGATTTTGCTGAGTTTCATGATGAAAACAGTGTTTTTTTCTTTGAAACAACTAAAAAAGAGAAAAACTGCCCCAAACAGTAACTACAACTAAGTTACTCTTTTGCCGTCAATTAATAACAAAAAACCCTGTTAATTTCCTTCATATCTTTATAAAAACCCTCATAGAGACTGTAATTCGTGTAATTCCTGTAATTTCCTCATCAAATGTATCTCAATTCGCAACTCATCTGAATCTCCCAACTCAGTACTGTCCGGAGTATTCTGTGATCGTGGTGTGAGGCTTATCGAGGCATGCCTGCTGCAATCTGTCCTACTTTGGTTAACGCTGGCGTATCATCGACATCCTGTTTGCTCTGCCGAATATTATGTCTTAACTTTTCAAACAGGGAAGTATGATGGATGTTGCAAAGATCAGTTTAATTAGTTAGGCGCCATAACGGCACGAGGAGGACATTATGCACGCAAGCAACTTCTTGAGTTCGACGAAACGAATCGGGGCCGGTCTGTCCTTCGTCATTTTCCCGATAGTGTTTGTCTTTGCCTTTTCGGTTCATCCTGGTTTGCTGCATCCTCACTTTCTCGGTCCATCCGAACTTATCATGAGAGTGCGTGGCACTTCTGGTTTGCTTCATTTCGGGCATGCATTGGTCACGCTTGATACAGCTCTGCTCGTTGTTGTTGCGTTGCATTTCATGAAACTCCTTGACAACACTGCAGTGGCATGGGCGGGATTTCTCGGCGGAGCACTGGCGGTATTGGGTTCTCTTGCGCTGGCAGCCGATAAGGGTGCGCTATGCCTCACCATGAGCGCTCTTACGGAACTCTCCGATACGGCGTTCATGAACATGATGCCCGGCCTGCTGGCCATGTTTTCCAAACATGGCTGGCTGGTCTTGCTCTGGGGAATATTGTTGTTGCCTATCGGGTTTGGAATTCAGGCCATAGCCTTACTGAAGAGCAAATCTCTTTCCAGCTGGCAGAGCCTCCTCTTTTTGGTCGGAGTTCTCCTGATTGGAATTCCAGATGGAGTCGAAATTGTCAACTTGACCGCCTCGCTTCTGCTGACGATTGCATTTGTTCCCTACGGTATCCAGCTCATCCGAACCCCATCGCAGGGGAGCTCATAGACACCTCAAGGAGTTCGGGGTGACAGTCGATTCTCCATCTCTGTCTTTTTCACGAATCGCATTCAACAGCCCGTCCGACTTCCCACCGCACTCTCTGTCATTTCGACACGCAGTGAGAAATGTTACTGTTCATCCTCCGCAAATAGTATAACTCCTATAAGCCCTATTCCCCAGCTTTTCCTAGCCACCAACTTCCTAATGTCCACTGTTTACTCATCTTTCCGGCATTTCAATGCTATACTTCTCAATCCTGTAGATGAGGGTATGGCGGGGAATTCTTAAAAAACGGGCAGCTGCCGTCTGGTTCCATGCATTGCGTTCCAGGGCCTCAATAACAATCTCCCGCTCAAGCTGTTCAAGAGAGTAGCCTTCATCAGGAAGTTTTACCACTCCATTCTTCAAAGTATTGTGATCCCGAAATTTATCCGGCAGATCACTGAGGCTGATCACATCACTGCTCCGCATGATGAGCAGTCGTTCAACAGTGTTTTCAAGTTCACGTATATTTCCCGGCCATGAGAAGCTGATCAGAGCATCAAGGGCTTCCCTGTCAAATGATATTCTGTCATTGCAATGCTTTGCGCAGAAATATTTAATGAGAAGAGGAATATCCGTTTGCCGCTCGCGGAGCGGCTGCAGATGGATGGGAATAACCGACAAACGGTAATAAAGATCTTCCCGGAAGGTGCCGTCCGCAATTGCCTTTTCAATATTGCGACTGGTAGCGGATATAACCCGTACGTCAAGTTTCAGTGGCTTTGTTCCTCCTAATGGCTCCACTTCTTTTTCCTGCAATACCCTGAGCAGTTTTGGCTGAAGCTCAAGAAGAAGTTCACCAACTTCATCAAGAAATATCGTACCGCCCTCAGCAAGCTGGAATTTTCCGTACTTCTCTTTTATCGCCCCTGTAAAAGCCCCTTTGGTATGGCCGAACAGCTCGCTTTCAAGAAGGTCACGAGGAATTGCCGAGCAGTTAATAGCAACAAATGGCCCGTTTCGCCGTGAACTGTTTGCATGAAGGGAACGGGCAATCAACTCTTTTCCTGTGCCCGATTCGCCAGTAATAAACACGGCTGCTTCAGTGTCGGCTACTTTACGTATCACCTCAAAGACTTTCTCCATCTCAGGCGATGACCCGACAATCGAGCGGAAATCAGCCTTATCCGACAACGCATTTTTCAGCCGTTTATTCTCTTCAGCAAGGCCGGAGAATCGGAGCGCCTTTTTCACCGTCAGCTTGAGGGCGTCTCTGTTGAACGGTTTCGTTATGTAGTCGTATGCTCCGGCCCTCATTGCTTCCACCGCTACGTCAACCGTTCCGAACGCAGTGATTATAATAACAAGTGTTTCAGCTGAACTTTCCTTGATGGCGTTGAGTACCTTCAAACCATCCATGCCTGACATTTTCATGTCGGTGATCACCAGATCAGGCTGAAACTGCTTGAACAACCTCAACCCCTCCTCTCCTGAGGCAGCTGCCTGCACCTCATATCCTTCTTCCAGAAGATTATATTCAAGCACGCGCCGCAGGGAGGCATCGTCGTCAATGAGCAGTATTTTTGCTTTCACTCTCTTCCTCCATGAATTGAATCCAGTATCGGTAATCTGACGGTGACGGTGGTGCCACGTTTGGGTTCACTTTCGATCAGCAGTTTGCCGTTATGGGTTTCAATGATTTTTTTTGAGATGGCGAGTCCCAGTCCAGTGCCTTCAGGCTTTGTCGTGTAAAAGGGTTCAAATATTTTCTCAAACTGATCCGCCTCAATTCCCGGTCCTGTATCGTGGAACCCGATGTCACAGAAACCGTTTTCAGAAACCGTCGTGGAGATGGTGACGCTTCCTCCTTTTGGAGTGGCCTGCAAAGCGTTGATGACGATGTTCAGAAAGGCCTGACGCAGTTTCTCTCCATCGGCCTTGATGTTGACCGGTGACGGTTGTGGCAGCAGCACAAGGTTGACCTGCCGGTTTCTGGCTTCATTTGACACCAGGGTAACTATTGTTTCCAGTTCCTGCTGTACCGGGCAGGGTTGCATATCAGCCTGTTGAGGACGAGCCATGTGCAGAAAATCCTCAACAACCCGGTTCAGGCGTTCGGTCTCTTTAATCTGGATTTCGATGAACTCGTACTTCGGGTCACCGGCCTTATAATCATCTTTAAGGATTTCAGCAGTGCCTCGAATGGAGCTGAGCGGATTTCGAATCTCATGAGCTAAAACAGCAGCCATCTCGCCCATGGTCGAGAGTTTCTCTGCACGTCTCAACTGCTCTTCGATGAAGATGATCTGTTCCGATTGATGTTGCAGCTTCTGGTAGGAATCCTTCAATCCCCTGGCAGTTTTCTGCAGTTCAACACTCCTCTCTCCCTCCCGTTGCGACAGCAGCCCCGTTATTCCGCCGACAGTATTATAGAGAAGTATTTCCATATATTTTTCCATCTCCATGGTCAAATGGCCTCCCCACTGCAAAAGAATATGAGGTGCATAAACAATGCTGACAATCAACGAACAGAGCAGTCCTCCCCGAAGCCCGAACCAGAAAGCGGCCAGTATGATCGGCAGATAATACAAGCGTTGGAAAATATCGTGAAGATAGTGGAAATGAAGGGGCGTCAGGTAGTGAAGTAAGCTGATGCCGACGATACATCCTGTCAGGATTAATGTTCGGGTGCCTGATGTTTCCACTGCACACTATCTTATAATTATGCTGCTGCTTATCCCTCAGTCTTGAATTCAGAAGTAGTATGAAACTCCAGCTCGGGATAATCATCTTTGGCAATTTTCAGCATCCATTCGCTTTCAGCAAAAAATACAGGATGATGCTCCTTGTCAAGCGCAATAGCGTTCCATTTGCGTCGTAAAAACTCTTCCAGCATCTCCTTGTTGCTGCTGGTAATCCAGAATGCTTTCTGATAACGCAGAGGAGTGAAGTCACACTGTGCTCCGTATTCGTGTTCAAGTCGGAATTTGATAACATCAAACTGCAGCTCTCCGACAGTGCCGATGATTTTACGGACGCCATGCTGTATAAAAAGCTGTGCAACACCTTCCTCGGTAAGCTGCCTGACGCCCTTGTCGAGCTGCTTTGCCTTCATTGGGTCGCGGTTTTCAAGCGCTTTGAAGATTTCCGGTGAAAAACTCGGGATTCCACGGAAATGAAGCAGTTCACCCTCAGTAAGGGAGTCTCCTATTTTCAGAGAACCATTGTCGTACAGTCCGATAACATCTCCAGGCCATGCTTCATCAATAACACTTTTTTCATTGGCCATAAAGTGTGTAGGGCTTGAAAAGCGTATTTTTTTATGCAGTCTGGTATGGAAATAAAATTTGTTACGTTCAAACCTGCCGGAGCAGATCCTGAAAAAGGCAGTACGGTCTCTATGGTTCGGATCAAGATTGGCATGTATTTTAAAGACAAACCCGCTCATAGGCTCTTCCGAAGCTTTAACTATGCGTTCAGTTGCCTCCCGTTCAATCGGGCTAGGCGCTATGGTGAGGAATGTTTCCAGCAGCTCCTTGACGCCGAAATTATTGATGGCACTGCCAAAAAAAACCGGTGCCAGCTCTCCATCCCTATAACTCTTTTCATCAAAAGCATCATAGACCCCTTCAATCAGCGAGACTGCTTCACGGAGTTTTTCGCAGAAACTTTCAGGAATCCATTTTTCAAGCTCAGGGTCATAAGGGTCTTTGACCTTGATAAGGCTTTCGCTTATTCGGGTGGTATTTGCCTCAAAAAGGTTGAGTTCTTTTTTATAAAGATTATATACTCCTTTGAATGTCTGTCCCTGACTGATCGGCCAGGTCAGAGGTCTGACTTTGATATGCAGTTTGTTTTCAAGCTCATCAAGCAGTTCAAAAGGGTTTCTGCCTTCACGGTCCATTTTGTTGATAAAAATGATAACCGGAGTATGGCGCATGCGGCAGACCTCCATAAGCTTTTCTGTCTGCTCCTCAACTCCTTTCACACAATCGACCACAAGAATCACACTGTCAACGGCAGTCAACGTCCGGTAGGTATCTTCGGCAAAGTCCTTGTGACCGGGTGTGTCGAGAATATTGACCCGTTTACCGGCATATTCGAACCCCATGACCGATGTAGCAACAGAGATTCCGCGCTGCTTTTCGATTTCCATGAAATCACTTGTTGCCGTTTTACGGATTTTGTTGCTTTTTACAGCACCGGCAGTCTGAATTGCCCCACCAAAAAGCAGGAATTTTTCTGTCAGTGTGGTCTTTCCGGCATCAGGGTGGCTGATGATTGCAAACGTTTTCCGTTTCGCTGTTTCCTTTATTAAATCCATTGTTATTCATGCTCTCTGTTTCCAGTGCAAACGCACATGCAGAGTGTTGTGAAAAATTACTCCAAACCCATAACCTGTATATCAACTAAACCTGCAACTCTCTTTCTTGAGTAAACCTTTTCAGCTTCATTTCGAACTGAAAGTGAGAAATCTTTCCCTATTCATCAAACCGGTAAAAGTATAAGTGCCATAGGCCCTATAAGTCCTGTTCCCCTCTTCTTCGCCAAGCCGCCAAAGATACAAAGAACCAGCTTAATAAAAAGAATCTCTCTTTGACCGATAGGCCACAATGCCGGAATTCTGTATTTTTGTCGACGGTGATTTTGAAAAAATCGTTATAATGCCTTTCCAGATCAACAATATAAGCACTCAATGATATGAATTTTAATCCCTGGCACGATGTTGAGATAGGAGAGCATCAACCGAATATTGTCAATGCCATTATCGAGATATCAAAAGGCAGCAAAACAAAATACGAACTTGATAAAAAAACAGGCATGCTGAGGCTCGACCGGGTTCTTTTTTCCTCTATTTTTTATCCTGCTAATTACGGCTTTATTCCCAAAACTCTCGGCGATGATCATGATCCGCTTGATATTGTTGTCATTTCCCAGTGCGACATTGTCCCGATGTGCATGGTAAGAGCAAGGGTGATTGGAGTCATGCGCATGATCGATCATGGTGAAGGTGACGACAAGATTATAGCAGTGGCTGAAGATGATATCAGTTTAAGCAATATTCACAATATTGATCAGTTGCCGCCATATTTCAATTCCGAACTTCAGCACTTTTTTGAAGAGTACAAAGCTCTCGAAGAGAAAACCGTTCTTGTCGAAGAGTTCCAGAATGCTGATATTGCCCGCCAGAGTGTTTCGCATGCCATTGATAACTACAAAAAGGTTTATGCATAAATATTCGAGGTCATGCCACGGAATGGATGTAGATTTTTTGACATGCAGAAAGGCGGTTAGTTGTTTACAATGACCGCCTTTTTATGTTTTATTGTTAGCTTGGAGCGCTCTTTCTTGCCATACTTTTAACAGGAGCGTTGGGGAGTGTTGAAAGGTTGCTTTGTTATGGCCATGAAAAAGCAATGCTCATTTGAAGGATAGCAAATCAAAAAAATGAATTGTTTCAGATATTACCCGTTAACATATTAATAGATAATAAAATAAGTACAACTTTTCTGCAGAGAATGAAGCATAGTCTCCAGTTGTGCTGATGTTGTGATAACGTTGTTCATGCTGTTGATAAAGTGTTGACAACTTGTTGATTGTATTCTGTATTAGTTCCGGGAGGTAAGTTTTTTTGCCTCTTCCTGTGAAATGCCGGAAAAGTCATATATTAGCCGATAAAAATCATCGCCCCGAGTCGGGCGTAATGAATCTATACTCAGTTGAAGCCCTCTGCTTTTATGATATCATTAACGTTTGAGGAGTTCACGAAAAGAGGGAAAGCAATAAAACTTGTGATCTCTGATAATGACGGTGTTTTTACCGATAACGGCGTTTATTATTCAGAAAGGGGAGAAGAGATGAAGCGCTATTCCATTCGGGATGGAATGGGTGTTGAGCGGCTTCGCAAAGCTGGGATAGACACCTGTATCATGACTGGTGAAGTGTCGCCAAGCATTAAAAAACGTGCAGAAAAGCTTGGAATGAAGAGACTCTATCTTGGTGTTAAGGACAAGTTTTCAACACTTGACACTCTTCTTGCTGAAACCGGACTTCAGAAGCACGAGCTTGCCTATATCGGTGATGACGTCAATGACGTAGAAATTATGAACGAAATTGCCCGGGAGGGATTAACGGCATGCCCCCGGGATGCAACAGTTTTTGTGAAGCCTTATAGCCACTATCATTGTCAAGCAGACGGGGGGCACGGTGCATTCAGAGATTTTGCCGAGTGGCTGATAGGCCTCAGATCCTCCTGAACTGATTGGCTGATCAGCGATTTTCAGGTTTTACTGTAAGGTCCAGGCATTTATAAACAATATCGATCCGGGCTATCTGTCAGACAGAAAGATTCGGCTCGTTTTACCAAGTGTAATGTATGGCGGAAATCACCATAGGAAATAGAATTGTAGGGGATAGTCATCCCGTTTTTGTTATTGCTGAAATCGGCATCAATCATAATGGATCGATGGAGGTTGCTAAAAAGCTGATTGAAGGTGCGGCTCATGCCGGATGTGATGCTGTAAAGTTTCAGAAGCGCACTCCGGAGCTTTGTGTCCCGAAAGATCAGCGCGATATCGAGCGTGATACCCCATGGGGCCGCATGAAATACATCGATTACCGTTACAAGGTTGAGTTCGGGTACGACGAATATCTCGAAATAGGCCGTTACAGCAAAGAACAGGGGATCTTATGGTTTGCCTCCTGCTGGGATGAGGAGTCCGTAGACTTTATGGAACAGTTCAATCCCCCCTGTTACAAGGGAGCATCAGCATCGCTCACCGATAGTGCACTTCTGAAGAAAACCGCAGAGACAGGCCGCCCGCTTATCATTTCCACCGGCATGTCCACCATGGAAGAGGTTGAAGCAACCGTTGAAGAGCTGGGCACCGGAAATCTTCTTATTGCTCATACCAACTCAACCTATCCCGCTCCAGTTGATGAGCTCAATCTTCGGATGATCACAACGTTCAAATCCCGTTATCCAAGTGTGCCGGTAGGATATTCAGGCCACGAAGTAGGACTTTCAACCACCTGGGCTGCAGTCGCACTCGGAGCAACCTTTATTGAGCGCCATGTCACTCTCGATCGTGCCATGTGGGGTTCTGATCAGGCGGCCTCGGTTGAACTCTCCGGAATGGCTCGGCTTGTTTCAAACATTCGTGATATAGAGAAAGCACTGGGAGATGGGGTTAAACGTGTTTATGCAGGTGAAGCTGCAGCGCGCAAAAAATTGCGGCGGATCTGATGCTGACCGGGACTTTTAACAAGACAATTATCACCAATAAAGAATACTCATTATGAGCGACAACAATAACAACCATACCGTGCCTGTTCAGGAGTTTGAATACAAGGCCGAAATGAAGCAGCTTCTTGACCTTATTGTCCACTCACTCTACACTCATCCGGAAATATTTCTCAGGGAGCTGATTTCCAATGCTTCCGATGCGTTGAGTAAAGTGCGTTTCAATGCTCTTACTGACCAGGATATTATTGATCGTGAAGCCGAACTTGCCATAAAGATAAACATCGACTCAAAAGAGCTGACCTTCGTTATTGAAGACAGTGGAGTGGGAATGACCGAAGAGGAGCTTATAGCAAATCTTGGAACGGTTGCCAAGTCTGGTACACTCGGCTTTATGCAGGCATTGAAAGAGCAGCAGAAAGAGCTCGATGGAAACCTTATCGGGCAGTTTGGCGTAGGATTCTACTCGGTTTTTATGGTAACGGACGAAGTGACGGTGGAAACAAAAAGTGCACGGCCAGGCTCTGACGGCTATCGCTGGCGCTCAAGCGGTCAGGGAACCTACACCATCGAAAAAATCGACAAAGCTGAGCGGGGAACAAAAATTTCCTTCAAACTGAAAGAGTCATCCAAAGAGTTTGCCGAAGAGTACCGTGTTGAACAGATCGTAAAAAAATATTCCAACTTTGTTGATTTCCCCATCTATCTCGACAAAAAGCAGGTTAACAGCATAACAGCCCTCTGGCAGCGCTCCAGAAATGAGATAAAGGAGGAAGAGGTCAACGAATTCTACAAGTTTATTGCAAACGACTATAAGAATCCTCTTGATTATCTTCCTGTTTCCGTCGAAGGCATGGTCACCTTCAAGGCGCTTCTTTTTTTACCGACAGAAGCTCCCCCCGAAATGCTCTATCGCCAGGGCGACCTTGAAAATCGCGGCCCTCAGCTCTATGTAAAAAAGGTGCTCATCCAGCAGGAATGCCGAGATCTCTTGCCCGAATACCTTCGTTTTATTGCCGGTGTTGTTGATACTGAGGACCTGTCGCTTAACGTTTCCCGCGAAGTCGTTCAATCAAGTCCGGTACTGGCAAAAATCCGTCAGATCCTCACCGGAAAGATTCTTGGATGGTTTGAAACTCTGGCGCAGGAACAGCCCGAAAAATTCAGAACATTCTACAAAGCTTTCGGTCCGGTTATCAAGATCGGCTTGAATACCGACTTTACAAATCGCGACAAGCTTATTGAACTCTTACGGTTTGAAAGCACAAAAACCGAAGTGGACGAATATGTTACCCTCAAAGCCTACTCAGAAAGGATGGGTGCCGATCAGAAAGAAATTTACTATCATTCCGGTACAAGCCGTGCTCAGCTTCTTGCGCATCCAAATCTCGAATACTTTCAGAATATGGGTATTGAGGTTCTGCTTCTCAGCGATCCGGTTGACGTTTTTGTGATTCCATCAATCCATGAATACAATAAAAAGCCCCTCAAATCCATTGAAAAAGCGGATATCGACTTTTCGAAGCAGAAAAAAGAAACCGAAAAGGATAAACCACTGGCAGGCAATCTTCTTAAACCCGTTCTGAAGCTCTTCCGTGAAACACTTGGAGAGGGGATTGAAGATGTCATTGAGTCTCATCGGCTTGTCAGTTCTCCAGTGACGCTTGTGAGCGGAAAAGACGGGCTCGACAGCCAGATGGAAAAGATGATGAAGATGATGAAGAGTGATATGCCCGCAGGAAAAAGGATTCTTGAGGTCAATACCTCACATCCTATTATCCGTAATCTTGCAGGCATGATCATGGCTGACGAAAATAATCCACTCATCAGAACAGCCATCAAGCAGCTCTATGAAGGAGCACTGCTTCTTGAGGGAGGCCTGGATTCGACCACTGCATTTTTATCAAGAATGAACGAATTGATCGAAGCAGCCACACTCTCAAGATAAAAGGATTTTCAAACGTTTTAACTTCATAATCTGTGAAAAAGGGAAGAGATATCGAGGTCAGACAACTCGCGGTTTTTCAGAAAAATGAAATAACCGAACATTACATCTACAAAAATCTCTCCACCAGAGTAAGCGGCGTTAAAAACCGCCGCATACTCTTCCAGATTGCCGACGATGAGCTGCGTCATTACAATGTCTGGAAAACCTACACTCAAAAAGATGTCAGGCCAAGCCGCATCAAGATCTGGTTTTACACCGTTATCAGCCTTGTGTTCGGCTTTACTTTCGGCATCAAGCTCATGGAAAACGCCGAAATAAGCGCGCACAACACCTATAGCCGGATTCCCGATTCAGTAAAGGAGATCAACGGCATCATCCGCGATGAAGAGGAGCATGAACAAGCTCTTATTACTCTTCTGGATGAAGACCGACTCAAATACACCGGATCAATAGTTCTCGGTCTGAACGATGCGCTTGTAGAGCTTATGGGCGTTCTTGCCGGACTGACCTTTGCACTGCAGAACACCTCTCTTGTAGCCCTCACCGCCTCTATTACCGGCGTTGCAGCCGCACTGTCCATGGCCGCTTCAGGATACTTGTCAACTAAATCAGATCCGGGCGGGAAAAATCCATTTGTAGCCGCACTCTATACCGGCATTGCCTATATCATTACCGTCCTGCTCTTGATAATACCGTATCTCATTTTATCAGATCTCTATGTCTGTCTCGGCCTGGCATTTTTTGCAGCTGTTATTATCATAGGCTTCTTCAACTTCTACATTTCAGTAGCCCGTAACCTGCCCTTCAGAAGCCGTTTCCTCGAAATGGTAGGCTTGAGCTTCACCGTCGCTGCCCTGAGCTTCCTTGCCGGCTACGCAATCCGCTTCGCTTTCGGCATAGTAATATAAAGCAGTTGTGGTCAGGGGCAGCTAAAGATGGAGCAGCTTCTGTATCAGCTCAAGCAGCTCCGCTTTGTTGATGGGCTTGTTGATGTAGCCATCACATCCTGCTTCTATGGATTTTTCCTTCTCTTCTTTTGAGGTAAAAGCTGTCTGAACAATGATAGGAAGGCCGGGTCGCAGCTCTTTAATCAGCCTTGTCGTTTCGAATCCATTCATCAGCGGCATCCTGATGTCCATGAGAACGATTGAGATCTCATTGTGCAGCCGGACCAGTTCCACAGCTTCCTTTCCATTCACCGCAAAAAGAGTGTTGATGTGTTCACCTGTCAAATTCTTTTTTAGCAGTAAACTGCTGACCGCGTCATCTTCGACTATGAGAACTGTGACGAATGGAACAGCTGTTACCGGCTTCTGAATGACGGGAGAAGCGATCGGCAGGCTCTGTAAAACTGTAGGTCTGTATGGGAGAGTGAAATAGAATTCGCTTCCCCATTCTTCTCGTGATTCGACACGAATGGAGCCGCCAAGCAGTTCAACATAAGCTTTTGAAATGCTTAATCCGAGACCGGAACCCTCCTGAGTTCGGGTGAAGCTGTTATCAACCTGATGGAAACGGTTAAAAATCTTTGTTTTCATTTCGAGTGGAATACCGATACCGGTATCAATAACATAAAACTCAAGGGTGTTGTTTATCCTGTTATAACCGAAATCAATTTCTCCAGAGCTCGTGAATTTAAGGGCATTCTGAATAAGGTTTGTCAAAATCTGGATCAGCTTTCCACTGTCAGTTTCAATAATGCTTTCATTATCAGGAAGACCTGTTCTACAGTTTAAACGCAACCCTTTTTTGTCGATTTCAGGTTTGAAAAAGGCATAGAGATCCCGCATAAGTTCATTGACCGGAGTTTCGCTTTTCTGCACCATGGTCTCGCCGGCTTCAATCCTCGAAATATTAATAAGGTTATTTATGAGATTCAGCATGCGCTCGCCACTTTTCTGAATCAGGTCGATATATTCTGTCTCTTCCTCTCCGGTCAGATGAGGTTCTTTCAGGAGTTGTGTAAAGCCGAGAATACCATTCATCGGTGTGCGTATTTCATGGCTGATATTGGCCAGAAACGCTGATTTTAATCGGTCACTTTCTTCTGCTTTTTCTTTTGCCGCAATCAATTCAGCGAATATTTTCTTCTGTACAGTGATATCCACCTTTACGGCTACAAAGTTGGTTATCTCGTTTTTTTTATTCCTTATTGCCGAGATCACGGCCTGATCCCAGTATAACTCACCGTTTTTCTTCTTGTTTTGCAGCTCTCCAACCCAAACGCCGCCAGAAAGAATTGTTTGCCAAAGCTCTTCATACACTGTTTGTGACATCAGGCCTGACTTGAGGATACGGGGGTTCTGTCCTCTTGCCTCTTCGGCAGAATATCCTGTAACCTCGGTAAACATAGGGTTGACGTATTCGATATTGCCATCAGGATCAGTAATCACAACAATAGCGGGACTTTGCTCAACAGCAACGCTCAGTTTATGAAGCTGATTTTCAGCCAGTATACGTTCAGTAACATCATGAATAATGGCATAAAGAATATCTTTTCCCTCAAGCTCTATCTTGTTGCTGAATACCTCCACATCACGGATGGATCCGTCGGCCCTGCGGTGGCGCAATAAAAACTGGTTTTGCTTTGAGGTTCTGGCGTTATCCATATTCACCATCGCTTCATCAGATGAAACATTGGTGATCTGCTGGATACGCATTTGTTTCAACTGTTCAACTGACCATCCGTAAAAATCTGCGGCTGCGTGATTAGCACCAATGATATCTCCTGTATCGGGGTCAAGAAGAATCACAATAGAAGGGTTTTCGAAAAGTGTCCTGAACCGCTCTTCACTTTTCTTCAAAGTTTCTTCAGAACGCTTGCGTTCAGAGATATCATCAAACATTGATAAAACATAGCCTTTTTGCGGACTGTAGAGAGAGACATCATACCAGTGGTTCTCTGTACCGATGAAAATCTCAAATTTATCGGGTATTCCTGTTTCAGCGACCCTTGCATACTTCTCGAAAAAAAATGGATTTGACTTATCCAGTCCTGGTCGAATTTCCGTCATTCTCTTGCCTATAACGTCCCTCAATCCTGTCAGTTTTGCATAATTCTCGTTGACCTCCTCATAAATAAAATCAACATGCTTGTCCTCATCGGTAATCATCCGGTAATATGCGTAACCATGCTGCATATAAGAGAGCAGGTTGCGATTGAGAATATTATGAGCCTGTCTGAATTTGGCCGGGCTTGAATGTTTATTCCCACTTTTCTTCTTGTCTGGCATATGTTTGAAGTTCCCTGATGATCGTAGTATTTGCCTTTATATTATCCTGTGAGAGAGAGTAACCGTAAAATGCTTTTGGTAGTTTATAAGATAGCCATAATGAGCCTTCTCTACCGACACTAAATGTTGGCATAGGTCTTCTGTATTCCGGCTGTTATAGGTTATAGACCCAATCAACATAATGCGCTGCTATCAGCATATAGATATATTTTATATAGATACGTTGATTTATTTTGTTTTTAAATAGGGTATTTGAGAATTTTTATAGGAGTATTACCGTTAACTGGTATGTATGGATGCATTAGTTATAGCGTCAATAAACAGTTATTGTAATCACAGTTTAAGGGAGGATTTTATATGAAAATGTTACTGACTGTCGAATTCCCGCCGGAACCTTTCAACTCTCTCGTCAGAAGTGGCAAGGTCGGTGAGATCATAGAGCGTATTTTGGAGGCGAGCAAACCAGAAACAGCCTACTTTACAGAACATGACGGGAAACGAGGTGGAATTTTCGTTGTTGACGTCCAATCTCCATCGGATGTTCCTGCCTTTGCAGAGCCCTTTTATCTGAACTTTCAGGCCAATTGCACGTTTCGCATTCTCATGAATCCGGAGGATTTGCAAAAAGCAGGTTTGGAAGATTTAGGAAAAAAATGGGGGTGAATTTCATCTGACAATGTATACCTTATTCCTGAGCATTATGTAATTGAGGAGCTTGCCCTCAGGTGTGTGTGCAGATACTGTAAACCCTATAGCTTGAATAGGTCATGCATAACCTGAGCTATTCCGGCTTCAGGTGAGGAAAGAAAATAACGTCCCTGATTGAGTCCTGTCCGGCAATAAGCATAACCAGACGGTCGATTCCTATGCCAAGTCCTGCGCATGGCGGCATGCCATACTCGATCGCGCGAAGGAAGTCTTCATCAACTATCATGGCCTCTTCGTCGCCCCGCTGCCGTAAGCGAGCCTGAGACTCAAGCCTTTCACGCTGAATGACCGGATCATTCAGTTCCGAAAAAGAGTTGCAGACCTCTTTGCCACCGACAATAAGCTCAAACCGCTCAACGATTCCAGGTTGTGTGGCATGTTCCTTGGCAAGAGGCGACATTTCAGTAGGATAATCTGTGATGAACGTTGGCTGAATAAGCTTTGGCTCAACAAATTCGCCAAAAATCTCGTCGATAATCTTTCCGCTGCTTATTTTTGGGTCAAGTGTCAGTCCAAGATCTTTAGCCGTGTAGCGAAGCTCCTCTTCCGATTTTCCTCGAATATCCTTGCCGGTATATTCGGCAATAGCGTCAAGAATGCTCAGACGTCTGAACGGAGGCTTCAGATTGATGTCGTTGCCGAGAAAAACAGTTACATCGCACTGGTTGACTTCAAGGGCAGTCTGGTACAAAAGCTCCTCAACCAGTTTCATCATCCAGTTGTAGTCCTTGTAGGCAACATAGAGCTCAACCTGAGTGAACTCAGGGTTATGGAAACGGTCTATTCCCTCATTCCTGAAATCCTTTCCAAATTCAAAGACTCCATCAAATCCGCTTACAATAAGTCGTTTGAGGTACAGCTCATTTGCGATACGCAGGTAGAGCTGCATATCGAGCGCGTTGTGGTGCGTCGTGAACGGGCGAGCGGCTGCACCTCCGTAAATCGGTTGAAGGATTGGGGTTTCAACTTCAAGCCATCCCTGTTCGGTAAAAAATTGCCGCATGAAAGAGACAATTGCTGAACGCTTGATAAATGTCTCTTTGACCTCAGGATTGACAATCAGATCAACATATCGCTGGCGGTATCGAAGCTCCTTGTCGCTGAAAGCGTCAAAAATCACTTTTTCTCCATCTACCTCTTTTTCCTTGGCGACGGGTATCGGCCTCAAGGATTTCGTGAGCAGCTCCAGCTTTTCTGCATGGACTGAAATTTCACCGGTTCTGGTTTTAAACGTATATCCCTTCACACCGACGATATCACCGATATCGAGTAATCTGAAGGTGTCGTAGGTTGCATCGCCCACATCATCTTTTTTCAGGTAGATCTGGATTCTGCCTTTGGAGTCCTGTAAATGAAAAAAAGATGCTTTTCCCATTTTTCGGATGGTCATGATCCTTCCGGCAACTGATACTGGTTCCTGTATATCGTCCTGAAAATGTATGATAATATCATGTGAAGAATGGCTGACATCGAAATGGCATGGGTAAGGATTGACCCCTCCATTGATAAGATGCTGCCTTTCTTCAAGACGGCGCTGCATCTGGTCGTTCAGGGAAGGCTGAGCCGGCTGTTCAGAGGTGTTCTGGTTCTTTTCGTTGTCCTTAAGCATGATGTCGTATACCTGTGTATTCTGTGGATGAAAAAATATAATCAACCTGAGATATCCTGTCCATCAGGAAACAATGCGGGTTTTATACCAGACGTACGGAATGGTGCTGACTTTCTGATAAAAAGAGCGATAGGCCCTTTTTGAAAAAGCATCATAATTGTTTTTCTCGATGGCGCTTAAAATATTTCCATAATTAACGCTGCTTATGCAGACGGCAAATCGTGCTTGTTTTTCAAGCATTGGTATTCCTTTTTCGGAAGAGCTGTAGTACCCCCTTGCTCTTTCGATCTGAAACCTCATCAGATTGATAAAGTTATTATTTATTCTCTTCTGCATGAACTCTTCTTTCGAATAGTTGAAACGGCGCAGATCCTCAAGCGGAAGATAGATCCTTCCTCGGTCGACATCCTCACCTATATCACGCAAAATATTGGTCAACTGCATGGCTATTCCTAGCTCTATGGCATGCTCCAGCGCCTGTTTGTCACTGTATCCGAAAATTTCAGAAGTCATCAGCCCGACAACAGCAGCAACCTTGTAGCAATAAACGTAGAGCTCCTCAAAAGTCTCGAAGGGTTTAAACTCAATATCCATGGCCACTCCATCCATAAGGTCAAGCGGGAGCTCCATCGGGATTGAATAGCTGTTCAGGGTATCCTGCCAGGCAATCATAATCGGGTCATTGTCGACATTGCCGGCATAACACGCTTTCAGCCGGGACTTCCAGCTCTCAAGCATTGTGCTGATCTCATTGCTGGTAATCAGGCCATTGTTAAGTTTGTCCTCTGCCATATCGACGACATCATCAACCGTTCTGAGCAGGGCGTAGATGGCAAAAATCGGTTTCTGCTGCTTTTTAGGCAGAAACATGCTTGCAAGGTAAAATGTTTTTGCGTGATGCCGGGAGATTTTTCTGCAGTAACTATATGCATCTTCCAACGTTATCAACTTCTGTGATTCATTTCCGGCATTTTTTTCATTATAGCTGTAATTCATATGACATACGCGCTTATATTAGCCTGTTATGGTCACCACAGCTCAGTTATCCTGTTAAGGTATGCCGTGAAAGTAAAATATGTAACTTATTAGAGCTTACTGACGTTAACAAAGAGAGTTGTCAAGATAAAACAATGGTTGTAATATAGCAACATACTATGTTGCAGATCATTATTCTTCAAATACTTACCAATCAATTATTGCCCTGTTGAATACTGTTGCTTCTGAAAATACAAGGGAAAAGGCCATTCTTGTCGGTCTCTGTTCCCCTCCCGAAATACCCCGCTCTCTTGTTGAGGAATATCTCGACGAGTTGGTTTTTCTTGCCGATACAGCAGGAGCCGATGTTATCGAGTCGTTCATACAAGATAAAAAACTGCGCGACCCGTCTTACTGTATAGGAAAAGGGAAGGTTGAAGAACTTGTTTTGTTTGTCAGAGAGCACGAGATTGATCTGGTGATTTTCGATGATGATCTTTCGCCTGCTCAGGCAAGAAATCTCGAAAAGTCTCTCGAATGCAAGGTTATCGATCGCACAGCCTTGATCTTGCAGATTTTTGCCATACGGGCACAATCAGCTCAGGCAAAAATGCAGGTTGAACTTGCGCAGCTTGAGTACATGCTGCCTCGTCTTTCAGGACAGTGGACTCATCTGTCAAAACAGAAGGGAGGTATTGGCAACAAAGGTCCTGGTGAAACTCAGATTGAAACCGACCGTCGCCTGGTTCGCAACAGGATATCCCTGCTGAAAAAGAAGCTGAAAGAGGTTTCCCTGCAGCATGATACCCAGACCCAGGGTCGGCAGCAAGTTCCCGGAGTCTCTCTTGTCGGTTATACCAACGCCGGTAAGTCCACCCTTATGAACACTCTCTGCCCGGAGGCCCGGGCTTTTGCCGAAAACAGACTTTTCGCTACGCTTGATACGAAAACACGTCGTCTGGAACTGAACATCAGCAAACTTGTTCTTTTGTCTGATACTGTCGGTTTTATCCGCAAACTGCCGCACACTCTTGTCGAAAGTTTTAAATCAACCCTTGATGAGGTGCTGCAGGCAGATTTTCTACTTCATGTCATTGACATAAGTCATCCTGGTTTTGAGGATCAGATGCAGGTTGTGCGCGATACGCTCAGGGATATCGGTGTAATGCATGACAATATCATCGATGTATTCAATAAGATTGATGCCCTTGAAGATCCTTCGATTCTGAGGGAGATGAGTGCGAAATATCCCGATGCTGTCTTTATATCCGCTGTCCGCGGACTTAATATCACTCTTCTCAAAGAGATAATCGGCCGGCATGTTGCCCGCGATTACCATGAACGCCACATAAGCACGCATGTTTCCAATTATAAACTGATCAGTTATCTCTACGAGCACACTGAAGTTATTGACGAGCGTTGTATTGATGAAGAAGTTGAGCTGACGTTCAGGGTGCATAAACACCAGCTCAAACATATTGATGCTCTCATTGAATCCTCACAAACGCTTCATCATGACGCTGCAGATATATAACACCACAAAAAGGGAGCTCCCGGAAAAAATGCTTGAAAAAGCATTGGGTTTGGTGCTGAAGAATGAAGGATGTACTGTGGAGTCTATTGTAGGAGTCTATTGCGGCAACAAAATGATGCAACGCATCAACCGCGAGTTTTTGCAGCATGATTATCCTACCGATACCATCACTTTCCGTTACAACAAGGGAAGTGATATCGATGGTGAATTTTATATCTCGCTCGATGTTGTCAAAGAAAATGCCGCCAGGTTCACAGCAGACTTTCAGCATGAACTTTTGCGCGTCACCTTTCACTCTGCACTTCATCTCATTGGTTATGACGATCAGTCGCCTGACGATCGCAAACTGATGGAAGAAAAAGAAGCCTTCTATCTCGGCATGTTCAGTGCCGAAACCTCATAATTCTATTTCTGTTTTCACTCTGAGCTGTTTATGCGATTTTTTCTATTGAAATATTACAATTAAATTAACTTTCATAGAGAGTTTTTCTTTCATCATAAACAGTTACTCAGTATGCGAAAAATTGTTTCTCCACTTCTGGTTCTTCTCATTGGTTTGCTGACACTTGGAGCCTGCAGCAGCAAAAAGAATGAGACCGGTTCATCTCCAGTAGCCGGCATAACCGGGGGCTCAATTCTGCCGGTTCTCCAGCCTTTTGAAGGTGTTCTTACCATGCAGACCACTCTTCCCGAAGCCGGATCCACTGAGACAAAGCTCTTTATTGCAAAGCAAGGGGTACGTACCGAGAGTAAATCACACATGAAAAACATGCCTTCGGACATACAGATGGTTATAATTTCTCCTTCTGAAACTCCGAATCTTGTCTATCTCATCAATACATCGCAAAAATCCTATTCGGTTATCGATACCGATGTGATGAAAAAGGAGATAGCCGGAACCGAAAAGTCTGATAGTTATAACAATGCGAAAATTGAAAATCTCGGTAAAGAAACCGTTAACGGATACAACTGTACTCATGTTCGAATCACTCATGGAGAATCTGTGATGGAAATGTGGGTTTCAAAAGAGATCCTTGACTATTTTACATACGCTCGGATGCAGAGTGCAAATGACAAGAACATGCCTGAATTAGCCAGGAGAATGAAGGCGGAAGGTCTTGATGGTTTTCCGGTAAAAATATGGCATAAGCAGGCCAACATTATTACTCAACTGACCAAGGTTGAAAAACATGGGCTTGAAGCCTCTCTGTTCAAGGTTCCTGCTGGATTTACCAAAACCGAATTTCCCGCAATCCACCTTGGAGCATCTTCCAGTAATAAAAAAGATCTTGAAGCCATGGTAAAGAAAATGCAGGAGGAAATGAAAAATCAGAAGAAGTAGGATTTTACTTACAGCAGGCGTGCCGGAAACTTTGCAGAACTTTAACAATCGGCTGAATGGACGAAAATAAATATCAGGATGAGCAGAAAGTTGTTGTTACTGATATACGTATGCCTTTCTGGTCAATGGTCATATTTATGGTAAAGTGGGTATTTGCCAGTATTCCGGCCCTTGTCATTTTTTCCATGCTTATAAGTCTTATCGTGGCAGTTATTACAACACTGTTCGGTGCAATGTGGGGATTTCATGGAATGTTTCATCAGGGTGGGCCATCATTCTAAACTCAGACAAAACTATGAACATTCTGGAAACGATTTCAGTGCAATGTCCCCATTGCGGTGAAGTCATGGAACTGCAGGTTGATTGTGCGGAGGGAAGTCAGGAACTGACGGAAGAGTGCCCGGTTTGCTGCAACCCTTCCACCATTGCCATAACAATTTCAGACAATGGTGTTTCGTCGGTAGAGATTGAAAGCTGAAAAGATCAGATTGTTCTAGAATTTTGTAGTTATACCGGCGAGAAAAGTAGCTTGTGGCGCGGTATTGTTAAGTCCGCCCTGAAATCCTATATCGAGGTCGAGGCTGTCAGTAACACTGTAAATCAGTCCGCCGATGATATAAACAGGATGGGTTCCCGATGCCTTTACCGTATTGGTATCAATGCCGATATCGGCAACAGACCGGAGGTTTTTCATCATGTTGACTTCTGTCGCGATCGAAGCATGCCAGATATCGCGTCTTAAGGCCTCTTTATCTTCTTCCAGACTGTATGCGTTGCGGGTATATCCGATATTGCAGTGAAAGGCGCCATGTTTCCACTCTTGAGTTGCAATAAGCATGATTCCTTCCGACATCTCACCATTGCCTAAACCTTTTTGAGCACTGCCTGTTGGAAAGGTTACTCCGGGTTTCAGGGCAAGGCTCAGGCCGTTCTCTTTAGAATGGTCTAGAAATTTCCATTTTATGTTGACCGCTGTATCGCTGAATCCTTTCTGAATTGCAATTGGGCGGCCTTCTTCAGTAAAGGGGCTCCAATCGTAGGGGAGTCCGACAATCACATCAACATTTTCAACGATTCCCCAGGTAAAAGTTGTGGAAAGCTCCTGTCCGGAGTTTGTTGTTTTGACTCCTGCTGCGTAGTCAAGCTCTAACTGATATTTTCCTTCTCCCTGGGTTCCGGCGTCATCAGTGATCAAGGGAGCTGCGGCAAAAGAAGGAACTGAACAAAATATCGATAAGAGTATGAGCGTATACTTATGAATCATTGAGAAGGGGGGATTAATGAAAAAATTTGAAAAATAACAATGGCGTTCAGCTTATAATGAAATAGACGTCTATATAAAAGTTTAAAAAAAAACAGGAAATTTGAAATGACCTTCCCCCACTTTCATCGTTTAGAACTTTCTCGAA
>Ga0364905_1003_pt1 | contig 247282 bp, 229 predicted proteins | sample SorcelJu500002C6_2_FD_206971 | JGI IMG/M metagenome (GOLD analysis project Ga0364905, IMG submission 206971) | Enriched cells from Trout Bog Lake Hypolimnion, Wisconsin, USA - BchlTB.July02.5000.02.C6 | ecosystem: Environmental > Aquatic > Freshwater > Lake > Hypolimnion/Profundal zone | place... | reverse complement strand
GACAATTACGGCAGAAAATGGAAATTGAAAAACGATCAACTTTTTTTATTCTATAGTGTAAAATAACGAATATTTCTGTAATTGATGTTGTAATTCTCTTGGGTTGACGTAACCTTTAAGATAAATGAAGCCACTCAGAGTGGCTATAGGACGACATTCATAACATACACTTTTCGCCCCGCCCCCTTTACTGTAAACCCAATTATTGATCTTTCTTCTCTGATTAATCCATAAAACCAAAAAAAAACCACCAGAAAACATGCAAGGTTCATTGTGGTAATACTTAACTCTAAATCTTATGAGTACTGCGGCTCTCTCTATCTATGAAAAACTTCCGTTAGTACAATCGGCACATGACGTTTGCATCTCCATGCATCCAGCGTCCTGGCCAGTCGGATGATCATTGTTTGGTATCATCTTGCATGCCGTAAGGACACACTCTTGTGATTGATTTCGCTGAATGCAGGTTAATTCCGGCGTGACCCAAAATTTAGCTGACGAGCTCATGATGGTTTGCATTTGATTCTTAAGATGTCAATCTTTAACTTAGTGTCTGCTGAAAACAAGTGGTACCGCACGCCGACTCTGAGCATTGATTATTAAAAACATTACTACCCAAGGTAGTTGAGTTCTTGCAGCCTCCGAGCAGGGATTCTTCCAATTTTGAACGCAATAGTGGAATAAGCAACGGTTTATCCCATATCTTGATAAGTTTCATATATCTGGCATTTTGAAGCATCTGAACTTTTTACTGTTTTCGGCATCATCTAATAAGAATTGAGGCTTTAGGACTTCAGCTTTTTAGAACTTTATACACCCTGGCATCCACTTGTGCAGATTTCATTGTCAGAGCAACTACTGTCCATATATTATGCACTTATCGGTAAACCGTCGCCTTTGCAACCTCTTAATAATAATTCCTGTTTTTTCGGGTGCATAATGACAACAAGGCACAGTATAACCCATATCTTTGTGTGTTTCATATATTTTGCGCATAGTTGATAACCGCACATATGTTGTGTTCTATTGCGGAAGTATTTCTATTTGGAATTTTACGGTGAGGGGAGTGCTTCACATGCTGCACCTATCGTTGAACATCCAGAATAATCCGCGAATTGAGCACCACTGCTTCCAATTTTACAAGTGGTTGTTAACAGACTTTCTTGGTCCCTTGCGCGCGCCAAAATAAATAGGCATGGTGTAATCCAGATTTTTTGGTAGTTTTGCATGGGAATTAGCTCATTGGATGTTATTCTGAATTTTCTTGACTCTCGGCACTCAGGACTCAGCACTGACTACATGGTGAAAGCGCAGTCATTCCTTCTCTAACTACTCGCCATATCAAAGCAAACAGAAGAGCATCCATAGAAGCAATGAGAGACATAGGGCTGGACTCCAAAGCCTGCGCCATAATTTTTACATGTTATTAAAACTTCTTCTTGCAGCCTATGGCGCACCAAGACTACGATCTGAGGTGTTGCCCATGGAATTTTGGATTGGTTTGCCATTTTCCTAAGAGTTTATGGTTATAACTTAGCTCTTCTAATGTATAGGGAAAACAGGTAATGGTTATAGATGAAATGTAAATAAATAATATGTTTTTTTTAGCTTAATCAAGCTGGAATCTTATCGGTACGGTAAACCATACCTTGATCGGGCTGCCGTTCTGGATACCGGGGTAGTATCTGGATTCCATAACGGACTTGATGGCAACAGCATCAAACACATCACAGTCGGCAGGAATGCGTTTCATAACCTTTGCCTTGACTGGCCGCCCATCTTCTCCAATCAGCACACTGACAAAGACCTTTCCCGTGATGCCGGCAATTCTTGCCATTTCTGGATAGGCGGGCTTTTTCTGATCAAGAAATCCGGGCATTTTTTCACAGGGAACAAACATCGGCACCTCATCTCCCGATGAGGCTGTTCCACCACTTCCTGAACCGGTGCCCTGGGTCTGAATCGCCTGTTTCAACTCTTTCTGGGTAGCCACTGTCTGTTCGTGCGGTGCCTCCTCCTCGTTGACCTTTTTGATTTTCCCTACATTCGGCGGCGCAACAGCCGATGAAGGAGTCACAGCAAGGGGCTCAGGAGCGTTGAGCGGTGGCGGTGGCGGAAGCTGCGTTACATTGGTTACCACTTCATAGCACATGACCATCGGCTTGGTATCTTTGTCAAACAGCCCTGTCAATGAGGCAATGCTCTGCCAGTTGGCTGTAACAAGCCAGAAAAGCCCGAGAAGCACAATAGCAGAAATAACCCCATGACTGAGAAAGAGATGCGCCTGACGGCGGAGCACAAGATTGCCGTAATGCAACTGCCGTAAACGGTCAGTATCAAGAAACTCCTCTCCGAACGACCATGAAAGCGCTTTGTCGCGAAAAGTTTCCTGATGATTTTTTTCAAATTTAGAAGCCACGTGAACAAACTCCTTTACTTATTCGGACACTTAACCAGCTCTTTTAACTTCCATCGCATCCTGCTCGGTAAAATCATCGAGGCTGAAGCGGTCAATTTTCATAAGGTTCAGCTCGTCGATAATATCCACAAGCTGTTTATATTTTGCTTTTTCGCTAAGCTTGACAACAATCACCATTTTTTTATTATCTGCGGTCAGCTGCTTCAGCAATCTGCGCAACTCACCACTCAACGACAACTGACGGGTATCGTTAGCGTCATAAAGAGGAATTTTTTTGGGCACTTCATTACCAAGTGAGCAATAAGCAATTCCGTCACCGGCAATCCTCATGGTCATGACATTGTTTTCTGCAACCTTGACTTCCAGCATTTCCGGAGGAATGTTGATCTCCATGGTATTGGATTTCGAGAAGGTTGTTGTCAACATAAAAAAGGTCAACAGTAGAAATGCAACATCGACCATCGGAGTCATATCGAGATGAAACCCGATTCGTTTTGACCGCCTTCTCCCCTTTTTAATGCCGCGGCGTCCATTTGGAGAATCAACAATGCCCATCTCAGCGAACCTCCCTTTTAAGGACAGTAATCAGGTTGAAGGTGAGCAGATTGGCTTTTTTGTAAACCTTGATAACATGGTTCACTGCCTCAAAACCAGCATCGGCATCAGCCTTGATTACCGGACGAAGTTTAGGGTCGGCAAAGCGCGCCATCACCACATATTTGTCGAGCTCATCACCTTCAACACGAAAGCTTTCGGCAAGTTTGAAGTTTTTCAGGGAATCTGCAATGGCTGCCGCCGGTAATCCTGCGTTTTTAAGCTTTGACTTGACAACAGCGTTGAATATTTTTTCTCTTGACTGCTGGGAGGATACTCCCATGAAAAATTTGTTTTGCGCACTTACCGTCACCGTCAGAACATTTGATTCCGGAAGCTTCTGCACCGAATGTGAAGAGGGCAGGGTTATCTTGACTACTTCAGGTGGGCGGAACTTTGTAGTCAGCATGAAAAACGTCAGCAGCAGAAATGCTACATCCACCATCGGCGTCATATCAATGCGAAACCCAATTCTTTTTGCCTTGATCCTCGACATCAGCAATTATTCCGATTTACCGGTTCCAAGAGTCTGTATGATATAGAAGGCAGCTTCATCAATCATGTAGTTGAACCGGTCAACCCGGCTGGTAAAGACATTATAGGCTACTATACCCATAATGCCGCCGAAAATACCAAGCGCTGTATTAAAGAGAGCTTCGGAAATGCCAAGCGAGAGCTGAACTGCATCAGGAGCACCGCTGGTTGCCATGGCAGCAAAGGCACGTATCATGCCGAGCGTTGTCCCCAAAAGTCCGACCATGGTCGAAATCGAGGCAATAGTGGAAATCGATACCAGATTCTTTTCCAGTAAAGGCATCTCCATAATCGTAGCCTCCTCAACTGCCTTTTCCATCTCGCTTATCTTTTTGTCCCGATCGGTTACATTGTATTGAGAGAGTTTTTTATACCGGTCAAGCACTGCGCGAAGCACTGCTGCCAGAGAACTCTGGTGGTCATCACATTTTGCAATGGCCTGATCGATAAGACCAGCGTCAATATCCTGTTTGAGACCATGAACAAATTCCGGAATATTTCCCTTTCCCGATGCCTTGTTCAGAGCAATGATACGCTCCACCGTATAGGCGATCACCATCAGGATGAGTGACATAAGCACCGACACCACCAATCCCCCATTAAACACAGCATGAAACATTGAGCCCGGTGGTGTACTGCCCATCCAGTAATAAAATCCCAGCGAAACCGCATAGGTTATTGCAATAAGCAACCCTGTAAAAAAACCATGTTTCATAGAACTCGTATTTTTTTTATCTGACCAGGAGTTAACCAAGGTATTGTTGAACTAACCTGTAATTTACTATACTGTAGTGGACTTTCCTGCCAGGCAGGTGGAAAAGTATTTATTGCGCAACTCAAATAACAGACTTAAATTTAATAAATAAGCTTGTGATTTTTTAGCAGTAATCAGTTATCGCAAGAAAAAAACACGTGATCCTGCAATACTATCACTGACCGAGAACAAGCACATGATTCCTCACAGCATTATTGATGATGTCCGGCAGGCGGCAGACATTGTTGATATTATTTCTGATTACCTGACTCTTCAGCCGGCAGGCCGCAACTACAAGGCTCTCTCACCCTTTACTAAGGAAAAAACTCCCTCTTTTGTTGTTTCGCCCGACAAACAGATCTACAAGTGTTTTTCAACCGGAAAAGGAGGCAATGTATTTTCTTTTGTGATGGAAATGGAAAAAGTCTCCTTTCCTGAAGCAATCGAGCTTGTTGCTAAACGAACGGGCATCGATATCAGCCGATTTACTGAAAAAAAAGAACGAGATCCGGCACTTGAAGACAGCCGAACTGAAACCCTCCGCTGGGCGGCAAAGTTTTTTCAAAGAACCCTGGAAAGCGAGGCTGGAAAACCTGGCAAAATCTATCTTGCAACAAAACGAGCCCTTTCAGAACAAACGATCAAAACCTTTGGACTCGGTTATGCCCTGGACTCTTGGGACAGCCTTTTCAACGAAGCAAAGCGGGCTGGCATACCCCTTGAGCACCTCACTGATCTCGGACTTGTAACACAGAATAAACAGCGAAACTCATGGTATGACACCTTCCGCAGCAGGGTGATCTTTCCTGTTTTTTCAGTTGGAGGGCAGGTCGTGGGCTTTGGAGGACGAACACTGCTCGATGACCCTCAAACACCAAAGTACCTGAACTCGCCGGAAAGCAAGCTGTTTGAAAAATCAAAACTTCTCTATGGACTGCACGCAGCAAAAAATGAGATCCGTCGGATGGAAACCGCAATTCTTGTCGAAGGGTACATGGATGTGCTTGCCCTTCACCAGGCAGGTTTAGCCAATGCCGTGGCCTCATGCGGCACCTCACTGACCCGTTCCCAAGCAAAAATTCTGCAGCGTTACACCAACCGGATACTCTTTATGTATGATGCGGATTCAGCCGGTAAAAAGTCAATGATGAGCGGTCTCGACACACTGCTTGCAGAGGGCATAACCCCCTTTATTGTCATGCTTCCTGAAGGTGACGATCCCGACACTTTTGTTCGCCGTGAAGGCAGGGAGAAATTTCTGCAGTTCGCGGAAGAGCATATGCTGCCATTTCAGGATTTTCAAATCCGTTTTTTTACGGAATCAGAGAATTTTGCACAGCCCGATAAAAAATCAAGGGCCATAAGGGGTATGGCACACACCATTTCACTCATCCCCGACCGAATCCGACAGGAACTCTATCTCCAGGAGTTATCCACCAAACTTGCAATCAGCCAGCAGGCTCTCCACGAACTACTCGGCAAAGAACAGGCAGTGCAGGAAAAAAAAGCAGTTTCATCAGAAAGCCGACCCTCTCTGGAGCCACCCCGCAAGCCAACAGCAGGCATCTCTGTGCTTGAAAAAACCTTTTTAAAAGCGTTGCTTGAAAGCGCGGCTTACGGAACTGTTGTGCTGGAATTTGCTACTTCGCATGAAGCAATGCTGGAGCTGCCGCACAAGGAGGCTCAGGAAATTTTTACCCACATGGTTCAACGCTACCACGACATTGCAAACAACAGGGAGGATCATATCGACATGACAACCGAAATAAGCCGCTTCAGCAATCCGGAATCGAGGGATCTTGCATCCGGCTTACTGCTCGACCCGCCGGTCAGTAATAAATGGCTTGAACAAGCTGATGTGCACTCGGAAAATGCCAAGCGCTGCCTCACCATGTTTCTTGACGCCTTCAAAAACCTGATCCTCGAACCGCTGATCCGTCAGAAAATAGTGCTCACAGAACATATCCGGATTGAAAACGATACCGAGAAGGAGATTGAACTCTTTAAGGAAAAAATTGTGCTCGACAAAAAAATCCAGAAAACTTCAAATGATCTAAAAAAGATGATTGCAACGATTCTTGAAAACAGCTGAACCCATCAATCTGGCTCAAAAACACCTCTGGGCACCAAGGAGAAAGTTCATAGAGGTTTCCGGAGCTATTTCCTTTTTTTTCGAGACATATAATCGGACGAATCGGAAACAGAATAATAAAAACGCACTCCATCCAGGCATGTCGATGCTTAACATTTGCTTAATTCGCAATGCATACACTTACATTTATTTCTTTTCTTGACCAATTAAGTCTATATATTTTTCTTCAATTTTAACCCTGGCCCAATTTGTTTTTCGCAAGAATTTCAGGCTGGACTTAATACTTGGATCATTATAAAAACAACGAAGTTCTATCATTTTATAGAGCTCATCCCAGCCATAGTGATCTACAAGATCACATAGTATTTTTTCAAGAGTTAATCCATGTAATGGATTATTTGGTTGATCATTCATATTTCTGTATTTCCCATATATTCTTATGACGTTTGATTAATCAACAACCCCGTAGCAGAGCTACGGGGTATGAGTACATTTTTTTATCATTCTTTAACGAAGCAAAGCTTCGGGGAATATATCCCATAGAGATTTAATTCAACGGCATTATTAGACCTTATCAATCCGCATCTGCTCCTTGGGGGTATCGTACAATATCACCAAAATACGACAACAAAAAAAAGAAATGTCGGGGGCATTATGCTCATGACATAGGTTCGATTTCACGGAGAAGGTAGTCGGCGAGGTCGAGGGTATGTTCATGCTAACAGTGATGGTCTGAGAGATGGGGCTTTTTTTGTTGCCGAGCTGGGGCTCAGCGTTCCCAGGTGGCAATAATCCCCTGAGAGACCTTTTCCTGAAGATAGGCGGGGAAGTGCAGGCCGCTGCCATGATTGAATTCTGAAGGGACTATCTATCGTTTGCTACGTTTTGTGGAGATAGATATATCTCCTTACATTCTATCATGTTAGAGAAGAATCAAAAGAGAGAGAGTCCAAGTAAGGTTCTCTCTTCAGAATCTTGGTATAGTAAAGGAAAAGCCCCTTCGCAAGTTGGGGCTTTTCACGTTAAGATAACCAAGGTAGAGCTACTGTCAGACGCAGTATCCAGCAAGTGGATGGCTGAGACAAAGCTCCCTGATCTCCTTTCTGACTGTCTGGCATATCTCCGGAGCATCGGGCTTTTCTGCTGACAGGAAGACACGGTCGATAAGTTCGGCGATTGTCTTGCAATCATCTTCCTTCATGCCTCTGGTGGTCATGGCAGGTGTACCGATACGGATACCGCTTGTAACGAATGGAGACTTGTCGTCAAAAGGAACCATATTCTTGTTAACGGTAATGCCTGCTGCGTGGAGAAGGTTTTCGGCGACTTTTCCAGTGACATTCTTGTTGCGCAGGTCGAGCAGCATGAGATGGTTTTTGGTTCCTCCGCTGACAATGTTGTAACCAAGTTCCGTAAACGTTTCAGCCATGGTCGCAGCATTTTTTATAACCTGAGCTGCATACACCCTGAACTCAGGCTGGAGAGCTTCACCAAACGCAACCGCCTTGCCGGCAATAATATGCATGAGTGGACCGCCCTGAATACCTGGCATCACTTCAGCATCGATCACCTCAGACATCATTTTCAGGCGTGAACCGGTTTTTGTCTTTATGGTAATACCCATTGGGTTTTCGAAGTCGGTGCCCATCATGATCATACCGCCCCTCGGTCCGCGAAGGGTCTTGTGCGTAGTGGTGGTGACAAAATGACAATGCGGCATGGGGTCGCCCAGAAGACCGGCAGCAATAAGCCCTGCAGGATGGGCAATATCGGCCATCAAAAATGCTCCAACCTTATCGGCAATGGCTCTGAATGCCTTGAGATCGAAACCCTGCGAGTAAGCACTTGCTCCGGCGATAATAAGTTTAGGTCGAACCTTCAGGGCAAGTTCCTCAACCCTGTTCATATCGATAATACCACTCTCGCGATCAACGCCATAGGAGTGTGCATCGAAGAGCTGGCCGGAAAAATTAACCGAACTGCCGTGGGTGAGATGTCCTCCATGAGACAAATCAAGCCCCATGATAGGATCGCCTGGTTTCAGGACAGAGAAAAGAACCGCCATGTTGGCGCTTGAACCGGAGTGAGGCTGTACATTGACATAGTCGCATCGGAAAAGCTTTTTAGCGCGATCGCGTGCAAGGTTTTCAGCAACGTCGACATATTCGCAGCCACCATAATAGCGCTTGCCAGGATAGCCCTCTGCATACTTGTTGGTCATCACTGAGCCACAGGCCTGCATGACTGCACGGCTGGTGAAGTTTTCCGAAGCAATCAGTTCAAGTGTTTCATTCTGCCTTGTTGTCTCATTGGCAACAGCCTCAAAGATTTCATTATCCTGCATTTGAAGGATGTCAGTATCCATCGGTGTCTCAGTCCTTTTCCTGACGGAAGTTTACGGTTTTTGATTGTATTTGTTGATAACAACTTTTCTTCCATTTGTTAACCCTTGACAGGGTCATTGCCATATGAGCAACCAATCATATGGCCCATCTTGTCGCGCTTTGTATCAAGATAGGTTTGATTCAAAGGATTTGGAACCATCTCAAGTGATATTCGTTCGACAATTTCCAAGCCATACCCTTCAAGACCAACCACTTTTTTCGGATTGTTGGTCATGAGCCTCATCTTTTTAACACCGAGATCCTTGAGTATCTGTGCACCGATACCGTAGTCGCGGAGATCAGCCTTGAACCCAAGTTGTTCGTTGGCCTCAACCGTATCAAACCCTTGATCCTGAAGGTTATAAGCTTTCAGTTTATTGACGAGACCAATACCACGTCCTTCCTGCATAAGGTAGATCAATACCCCGCGTCCTTCTGCTTCTATCATGGTGAGCGCTGAAGCGAGCTGGTTACCGCAATCACAACGCAGGGAGGCAAAAGTATCTCCTGTAGCACACTGCGAGTGAACCCTCACAAGAACTGGCTCATCAGTGGTAACATCCCCTTTCACAAATGCCATATGATTCTGCTGGTCGGTAAACGATTCGTAGGCAATAAGCCTGAACTCACCATGAATCGTCGGAAGCCGTGATTCAACCGCACGGTGGACAAGTTTGTTGCGCTGCATCTGATAGGCAACAAGTTCCTTGATGGTAATAAGCTTCAACCCGAACTTCGCCTTCAGCTTGATCAGTTCCGGAAGTCTTGCCATACTGCCATCATCATGCAGAATTTCACAAAGCAGACCAACCGGGCTGCATCCTGCAAGCCGTGCCAGATCAACCGCAGCTTCGGTATGCCCTACTCGTCTTAGTACACCTCCATCCATGGCACGAAGTGGAAATATATGGCCTGGACGGGAAAAATCATCCGCTTTTGAAGATGGATCGCCAAGCATCTTGATGGTCATGGCACGATCAAAAACTGAGATTCCGGTAGTTACTCCTTCGGCAAGAGCATCAACAGAAACAGTAAAATTGGTTTCATGCTGGGAGGTATTTCTCTGAACCATCGGATCAAGCTGAAGCTCTTTTGCTCTGTCCATGGTGATAGCCACACAAAGAAGTCCGCGGGCCTCCTTGGTGATAAAATTCACCATTTCAGTTGTGACCCGATCAGCCGCACCAATAAAATCGCCTTCATCTTCACGATCCTCATCATCGATGACAATAACCAGTTTACCCTGCTGAATATCTTCTATTGCAGCATCAATAGTATCGAAATTCTTTTTATCCATACCCGTAAATACTCCTTTTTTCAACAAGAGAGAGAACATAAAAAACAGTGTAATGTAAAAAAAATCCTGAACCATTTGCAGGCAGGAAAAAAAGAAGAGTCGGGAGCAGCCAAGCGCCAGCTTTGAGAAGCATAAGCATTTTTGTATAATGCACCGGTTTTTTTATACAAAGGTGAATTGTTACCTTTAAACCATATCATGAAGCTTCTTAAAACTCATAGAGATTGCATGACCATTCAAGCTTCCGACCTGACACAAGAGATTATTGATCTTTCCCGGAAATTCCCGAAAGAGAGGCTTCTGCATGCCAAACAAAACGGCTTTTCCGATTTTCAGCTTGCAAATATTTTCAATACTGCCGAACCATCGATACGAGCACTCAGAAAACATTACGGCGTTGAATCTGTTTTTAAAACCGTGGATACCTGTGCCGCAGAGTTCGATGCAAAAACACCCTACCATTATTCGACATACGAAGAGGAGAACGAATCAGTTTCCTCCAACCTGAAAAAAGTCATTATCCTTGGTGGAGGCCCGAACAGAATCGGCCAGGGTATTGAGTTTGACTACTGCTGTGTCCAGGCGGTATTTGCCCTCAGAGAGGCTGGCTATGAAACCATAATGATCAACTGTAATCCGGAAACTGTTTCGACAGACTACGACATAGCCGATAAACTCTATTTCGAGCCACTCACTTTTGAAGATACCATTCGCATCATAGAGCACGAAAAGCCTCTTGGTGTGATTGTCAGCTTCGGAGGCCAGACGCCGCTGAAGCTCTCAGCCAAACTTCATGAGGCTGGTGTAACCATTCTGGGTACCTCGTCAAAAGGTATTGACCTGGCCGAAGACCGTAAGAAATTCGGAGCACTGCTTGAAGAGCTTGATATTCCTCATCCCGAATATGGAACAGCGATAAGCTTTGAAGAGGCCAAGCTCATCACCAGAAGAATCGGCTACCCTGCGCTGGTAAGACCAAGCTATGTTCTTGGAGGCCGGGCAATGAAAATCGTCTACAATGACGATTCGCTTAAAGAGTATGTCGATCAGGCGCTTTTTATTACTGAAAAATATCCTCTCCTCATTGATCGCTTTCTGGAAACAGCGGTTGAATTTGACATTGATGCCATTGCCGACACTACTGACTGCGTGATCAGCGGCATCATGCAGCATGTTGAGGCCGCAGGCATACACAGCGGTGACTCCACCTCCATTCTTCCCTATCACAACATCAGCCCGAATGTCATTGCCACAATGAAGTCCTATACCCGCACTTTGGCCAAAAACCTCAAGGTAGTGGGACTGATGAACATTCAATATGCCGTGCAGAATGAGAGTGTCTATGTTATTGAGGTCAATCCAAGAGCGAGCCGAACTGTTCCTTTTGTCGGCAAGGCAACCGCCATACCGGTGGTAAAAATTGCTACTCGTGTCATGCTTGGTGAAAAACTCAGCGATCTGCGAAAAGAGTATGACCTGAAAGATTGCGATGAACTTGGCTTGAAACACATGGCCATCAAGGAACCGGTCTTTCCGTTCTCCAAATTTGTAAAATCAGGAGTCTACCTCGGCCCTGAAATGCGCTCAACCGGTGAAGCGATGAGCCTTGCCGATGAGTTTCCGGAAGCCTTTGCCAAAGCCTATCAAGCAGCAAACATGCAGCTCCCCCTCTCCGGAGCAGTCTTCATCAGTGTAAACGATCAGGATAAAAACCAGCGCATACTGGCCATTGCAAATGCACTCTTCCGTATGGACTTCGATCTGATAGCCACAGCAGGTACTCACCAGTTTTTGACAGATAACGGCATAGAGTGTAAAAAAGTGTTCAAGGTGGGTGAAGCCGGGCGCCCAAACATTTTCGACATTATCAAGCACGGAAAGATTAACTTTGTCATTAATACCCCAAGAGGCGAAAAAGCCCTGCACGACGAAGAGGCTATAGGTGCAGCATCGGTATTAAGCAATGTTCCGTTTGTCACCACCATTGAAGCAGCAGAGGCATCAGTACAGGCCATTGACTGTATCCGCCATCAGGAGTTCGGTGTTAAAAGTCTTCAGGAGTATGCTTCCTACCGTAACAAGTAATAAATAGAGTGACCATGCCTGCACTGCAAAAACATCTTGACGAGTCAATAAAGCTGGAACTGAACCTTGCCAAACTCTACACCATTTTTCATGACTCTTTTTCTGAAGATGAGGATTTCTGGTGGGAGTTGACAATGGAAGAGCAAGGGCACGCATCATTGCTTCAGCAGGAGAAAAAACAACCACAGCCTATGGAATTTTTTCCGGATAACCTCTTGTCAACAGACCTGCAATCGCTCATCGATACCAACACAAAGATTACAGCGCTTATCAATAAATATTCAGATGCACCTCCGTCAAAGAACGAAGCATTGCAAATTGCTCTCGATCTTGAACTGGCTGCAGGTGAATCCCATTTTCAGCAGTTTCTTGACAGCCCGACCAACTCCCTTTCCTCAACTATTTTTAAACAGCTCAATCAGGAAGATTGCGATCATGCCGAAAGAATTCGCAGCTACATGAAAGAAAACAAATAGAATAAGAGAAACTAATACCACTCACTCCGTGTTAATCTGTTATCAGTTTACCAGATAACAAACTCAATCTGCAGGAGGAATTACCATGCTCAGCAAAGCACTTCAAAAAGCATTCAACGATCAGATCAATCACGAACTCTCCTCTTCATATCTCTACCTCTCTATGGCTGCATACGCCGAGTCGCAGAACCTTCCCGGTTTTGCCAGCTGGCTGAAAATCCAGACCAAAGAGGAGAGAGAGCACGCCATGAAACTCTACAAATTTATCAACGAGAGAGGAGGGCGTGTTGAGCTTCAGGCAATTGAACAGCCGCCTTTGGAATTCAAATCACCAACAGCGCTTTTCGAGGATGTGCTTAAACACGAACGCAAAATAACTGTACTCATCAACAAGCTCTATGAATTGGCACTTGAGGAAAAAGATTACGCTGCACAAGTGCTTCTCCACGGCTTTATCAGCGAGCAGGTTGAGGAAGAGGCCACTGCATCAACAATCCTTGAAACCCTGAAAATGGCTGGAGAGAAAGGACATGCCCTGATCATGATGGATCGACAGCTTGCCCGTAGGGGTCAGAGCTGAACCCTGACAGTATAACAAGATCATCTTACGGTATGGCTGATTTTATAAGTCAGCCATACTTTTTTTATGTTTTCACGGGAAGTGTGATGAATTTCTGAGTACAGCTCCCCATCCCTTCTATAAGCAGTTCACTGTAGCAGTTGGGGTTGTATCGAAAACTTCCCCCATTGATAAAGGTTATATCATTAACCCCATAGGACTGAAACCGATGAAAATGACCATGCAGCACTAGCCTGGCATGGATAAGCTTCATCACTCCAAGAAACTCATCACGGTTTTTCAGTTCCATGGTCCAGTCGAAAGCCTGGTCAATGGGAGAGTCAGTGCCGTACACTTTGTAAGCGTGATGACAAAGCCCAATAACAAAACAGTCGGAAAGAGATGCGAGAGCATGTGCATGACTCAAGGCCCGCAACTCTCCCGCGCTGATTGAACCTCTTGCTCCAAGCGGGTTATCGGCAGGGTACCAGGGATAAACCGAGTTAAGGGCAGCAATGGCAATCTTTACCGATGAATAGTTTATGATCTTGATAAATGGATATGCTTTATTTCCCTGCTCTTCACCGGTAATCAGTTCCTGAAAAAAAACACAGAACTCAAGAACCTTGCGATCAAAAGCCTTTTTTCTTACCCTTTGCAGTGGATTCAGCGCATTATAAAAGCGCATCTCCTCTTCAAGATTGATCAGATCATGATTTCCAGCAATCACCGTTGTCCTTTCCCATTGATAAAGACCATGACTTACCAGTTTTTCCCTGATAATTTTCCAGTCAGCAGGGTTTGCGCTGTTGCTGAGATCACCTGAAATGACAAGATGATCGTACCCTTCTGTGTTGAAATGATCGAGCATACGATCAAGAAAGCCGAGCTGCCGACGATCCTGCATACCGGAAATATGAAGATCCGATATATGCGCTATTTTTACTACCCCTGTAATCAATTTTTTATGGCTTGCAGTTTTTAATTCTAAAACACTAAATTGGCCAATACAAAATGCCTGTGGCACGAATTTATCCGACATGATAACCATGCCGCTATAGTAGTAATAAAGATAGTACCTTTCATAAACCCGGTTGCAGAAAAGCAAACATTATCCCTCTCAAATATGCAAAATAAAATAACTTCCCTTAAAGCCCTGACAAGAAATTTATGGTGGTCGTGGGATACAGAGGCAAAACAGATTTTCGAAGAGCTCTCCCCGCTGCTTTGGGAAAGAAATAACCATAACCCGGTTGAACTCCTAAGGCATATATCCAACGATGAACTTGAAGCGCGCTGTAGTGGTGAATTCGGCGACAAGATAGAACGTGTTTATGCACGTTTTACCGCCTACCTCAACGAAAAAAACACCTGGGCTGAAAATAACGCACCGGAAATTGTCAGGAACCCTGTCGCTTATTTCAGTGCGGAGTTTGGTATTCATGAGAGCGTCAGAATTTATTCCGGAGGACTCGGTGTGCTTGCCGGAGACCATCTGAAATCGGCCAGTGACCTCGGTATCAACTTCAAAGGAATCACCCTGTTCTACAAAGAGGGATACTTCCGCCAGCACCTCAACCAGGACGGATGGCAGAAGGAAGATTATCCACTGCAATTGTCTGAAAACCTGCCTATTGAAAAAGTAACAGACCAGGAGGGCAACGACCTGATTATTTCCGTTAATATAGCGCAAAGTGAAGTTTTTGCACAGGCCTGGAAACTTAAAGTTGGCAGAGCAACCCTTTACCTGCTTGATACCAATATTGCGGCAAATGAATCCCACTATCGCGATATCTGTTGTAGAGTTTACGGCGGTGATCAGAACATGCGCATCAACCAGGAGATTCTACTCGGCATCGGCGGTGTAAAACTTCTTGAGCAGCTCGGCTTAAAACCTGCAGTCTATCACATGAACGAAGGCCATTCCGCTTTCCTCACGCTCGAACTTCTCGCCATGGAGCTGAGAAAAGGAGTATCCGATACAGAAGCAATGGAAAATGTCCGCTCACGTTGCGTCTTCACAACCCACACTCCTGTACCTGCCGGTCATGACCGCTTCTCAAGCGATATGATGCATTACACCTTTGACAAGTACCTCTCAACGATCGGCATTAACTTTGATGATCTGATGAGGCTTGGAGCGGAAGACAAAAATAATATCTACGGACTTTTCACCATGACGGTGCTTGCCCTCAACCTGTCGCGATCGGCCAACGGTGTATCAAAGCTGCATGGAGAGGTATCACGCACCATGTGGCAGCACCTCTATCCGGAAAAGCCGGTATCAGAAGTTCCAATTGGCCATATCACCAACGGTGTGCATGCCAGCAGCTGGACTTGCGGCTATACAGACAGTTTCTGGAAACAATACACCGACAGCGTTGATGACATGAGTCTTTCACACGAGGCAGCTGAAGCTGTTCTGGCTAAAGTCACCGATGAAGAGATCTGGTCGCTGCGTTACAACCTGAAGCGTAACTTTATCGATTTCATGGACCGATATCTAACCAACCAGTTGTTTCATCAGCATACCAATTCAATACACAGTGAATACGACGCATTGCGCTCAAGAACAAACACCTTCTCTCCCGACGTTCTCACTATAGGGTTTGCAAGACGTTTTGCTACCTACAAGCGCGCACCACTAATTTTCAGAGATTTTGAACGCCTTAACAAAATCATCAACAGCTCGACCAGACCGTTACAGATTGTCTTTGCCGGTAAGGCACATCCTCATGATGATGCAGGAAAAGACTACATCCGCCAGATTGTTCACCACTCACGCAGACCTGAGTTCAGCGGCAAGGTTATTTTCCTTGAAAACTACAACCTCGGTGTTGCAAAACGGATGGTATCGGGCGTTGACGTCTGGTTGAACACACCGGTAAGACCTATGGAAGCAAGCGGTACATCGGGTGAAAAAACCGTACTGCACGGAGGACTGAATTTCAGCGTCCTTGACGGCTGGTGGCCAGAAGCTTATAACGGCGAAAACGGTTTTTCAATCGGCAACGGCGAATCGTTTGAACACCATGAAGAGCAGGATAGTTTCGATGCTGAGAAAATGTACTCTGTGCTGGAAAACCAGATCATCCCGGCATTTTACGAACGCAACGAGAATAACATACCTCTCCAATGGATCAAAAAAATCCGGAATGCCATTGCAACCATTGCTCCGGAATACAATACCCATAGAATGGTCAAGGAGTATGCAACCAGCTACTACCTGAACAGAAAATAACGGAGAACTGAACGGTTTAGACATTGCCGCATGCTTTTTTATCCCTGTTTTGGCTAACACCGGATCAGGGATAGGAGATGCGCGATAAACAACCATCACGCTTCATCCACTCTTCTTCAAGCACCAATCAATATGAGCCAACACGGAACCGCCAACTCTGCACCCTCCGCAGCACTCTCTCTCGGCCGTGGTCTTGACCTGAAATCACCGGTACTCCTTGCATCAGGCACAGTTTCATACGGTGAAGAACTCAGTCAGCTCTGCGACTTTTCAAAAATCGGAGGCATTGTAACCAAGGCAATTACCCTTGAACCAAGAACCGGCAATCCTCCCCAGCGTATCGCCGAAACTCCGTCAGGCATGATCAATGCCATAGGACTGGCTAATGTCGGAATTGAACGTTTCATTACCGATAAAGTCCCTTTTCTCCGTACTCTTGATACCGCAGTCATTGTCAATATTGCTGGACGTTCTATCGACGAATACACTGAAGTAGTATCGAGGCTGAATCATGTCGAAGGTCTCAGCGGCTATGAAATCAACCTCTCCTGCCCGAACGTCAAAGGCGAGTGCATGATTATGGGAGTCAGCCGGGATGCGACCTTTGAAATTGTCTCGGAACTGCGCAAAGTAACCGACAGGCACCTCATGATCAAGCTGACACCGAATGTCACCTCCATCAGCTCCATTGCTCTTGCCGCGGAAGAAGCAGGTGCCGATTCCGTCTCACTCATCAACACCGTTGTAGGCATGGCAATAAACTATAAAACACGAAGGCCACTGCTGAAAAACATTACAGGAGGTCTATCCGGACCAGCAATAAAACCAATTGCTCTTGCAAAAGTATGGGAGGTCTTCAACGCTGTCACCATTCCGGTGGTTGGCATGGGAGGCATAGCAGGATTTGAGGATGCCATGGAGTTTCTGCTTGCCGGAGCAAAAGCTGTGCAGATTGGCACCATGAACTTTGTCTACCCCGATATTGGCAGCAATATTGCCATGGCCATTGAACAATATTTTTCTGCTTCAGGTGCGATAGCTCTTGGGGAATACTGCGGAAGTCTTGTAACTGACTAAGAGAAAAAGGACTAAAGTGACAGATGGGACAGATGGGAGAAGAGGTTGTAAGGCCTGTATGCTATCGTCTCCAGCCTCTGGTATTTGAATAGTACTTCCTCGGGCGCCGAGTGAGAATTTTTGAACCTGGACGCTGGTACTCCCGAGCATTTCTTTGAGTTGAAAAAGATGATGTATTGTTGATTAATTCTGAGATAATTCTTGATTCTGACTCCCTTATGTCAACGTCCGATGGACCGGCATCAGCAAGCAGCTTGACAATGAGAGGTGCGCATTCGAAGACAATAAAAAGCATGGTGATAAATATAATCGCATTGGCAGAAGATCGGCTCACATCACTCGACGAGTGAGTCAATTCAGCCAGCGCCCAGTTCCGGTCAGCAAAACCAGCAAAGGCAGCTTTGCGGTCAAGACTCTCATCAGTCAACATCATCTGATTGTTGATACCTTCGGCAGCTTTCTGCCTGCTCATATACCCATGCAGTTCGGCAAGCTGTGACGCCAGAAACTCAAGCCTGGTCTGCTTTGCCGTCACAACCATTTCCTTGTTTTTTGCATAGGTACCATATCCCTGCACGCCAGAGGTCGTTGAGGTACGGGAACCAAAAACCTCCTGTTTCAACTCCTCACGTAAACGATTCACCTCACTGCTCAGCTTGTCGTACTCTTCCTGAAAGGTTTTTATCTGCGCAAGTTCAATGGCATATTTTTCGGTAAATGACTGCTGGACTTTTACAATCCGCTCTTTTTGCTCTGAAAGATAGCGCGCACGAAGCTGCTCATGGATCTCCTTGTCAAATATTTTCAATTCAAGAGGACGGGCAATAACAACGGCAATCAGTACAGCAAAGACCAGTCGGGGAGAGGCCTGCAAAAACTGTTTCAGCCCTTTGGAGGTTTTGTTGATACCGGAAACAATTGAACGATCAAGATTGAGGATTGCCAAACCCCAGATAAGACCAAAAAGAAGAGACCACCATTCGCCATAAGCACTGCCGGCAAAAACAAAATAGATGGCGTAACCTCCCGATAACGCAGCAAAAAGCGCCGTAAAAAAAATGGTTGCCCCTATACCAAAATATTTGCTGTGATCAGTTGGATATTTTTCAATAATGGAAACCGGAGTTCCGGCACACATCCAAAAAAAACGCTGTAGTCGAAGAAAGATCATACAGAGTCCCTCGCCTCCCTCTGGCTATGAAAATTTTCAGAAAAATATAACACTGCTTAAACGGCAATCTTACAAACAGACAGTATAAAGGAAAAACACACTCTTATTTTACAGCTTTTTTCGGAGAGTTCTGCTATCAAATTCTGATTATTCCCGATTTATTCTATCTTTGATACCCGGCTGATATAACATTTGAATATAATAACTATGCGCATTGGAATTGGTATTGATGTCCACCCTTTTTTAGAAGGTCGTAAGCTTGTAATCGGCGGTGTTCATATCCCTGGAGACAAAGGACTTGACGGTCACAGTGATGCCGATGTTCTGCTTCATGCAGTCAGCGATGCACTTCTTGGCGCAGCTGCACTGGGAGACATTGGCCTGCATTTCCCAAATACAAGTCAGGAATTCAAGGATATCGACAGCATGATTCTGCTCAGGCATGTCGGAAAGCTGCTTGAAAAGCATGGCTACAAGACCATGAATGTCGATGCCATGCTGCTGCTTGAAGCGCCAAAAATTGCTCCATATATTACAGAAATGCGTAAAAACATTGCACGCTCTCTCGGTATTGAAATCGGAGAGGTCTCTGTCAAAGCAACAACCAACGAAAAGCTTGGTTATATTGGTCGTGAAGAGGGTGCAGCTGCACATGCAGTATGCATTATCCGTTCTCTCTAAGCCCCGACTTCGCCCCTGAGAATGCTCACCGGCATATAGCGCGTAGCCTTTCTGGCCGGGCTCCAGGAAGAGAGCACCGCAATCAGAATGCCAAAAACTATCACAATCAGGTGAGCTTCAGGCTGTTCAATAATAGTAATTCTATCACTTTTCAACACTCCAGCAGTACTTGCCTCGAAACGGATTGAGTCAACAAGATGGCAGATCACATGCCCCATCGGGCTGCCAATCACCACCCCTAAAACACCGATCATAAATCCTTCAAGCATGAAAATGCGGGTGATAATCTTCCCCTGCATTCCCATGGAGCGCAAGATGGCTATATCCTTTACCTTTTGCAGTATCACTGTTGTCATGACCGATGAAACACCGAGACCCGCCACAATAAAAACAAACCCAACCAATACCAAGGTAATCATGGCATTCCGGTTGTAAAATTCAATAACGTTACGGTTGGTTTCATCCCAGCTCTCGCTTTTGTATCCGCTCAACGCCTGCACCTTCGCAGCCGTCTCGGAAGCACGCTCCACGTAAGCCGTTCTCAACCCAATGCCGGTAACAGAATTCGAGGCAATCCCCTCCATTCTCTGGGCAAGAGAGAGATTGATATAAGCCTCCCGCTCATCCTTGGCATTAAAGCCACTGCTGAATCGACCGACTATTGTTACAGGAAACTCTTCGCTTTTTTTTGTAACAAGCACAATTCTGTCACGGTAGCCTGCATTAAGTTTTTTGGCCAGAAGATCACCAACAAGAATGCCATTCGGTGTATAGGCAAGCTCTTCAAGAGCGTTTTTGTCAAGCAGATTTTTTTGCAATCCGGCAATATTGGCTTCAAGATGAGGGACAACACCTCGGGCAACACAGGGGGTAAATCGGGTTTTATTACGTGCCAGCAGTTTACTGAGCACAAAAGGAGATATACTCCTTAACTCTTCAACATGACGAATACTCTCAACAACCCCTGCATAGTTCTTGATAACCTCCTGAACATCCAGATTAATATTCTTGGTTACCATAGCCACCACTCCCCCATGCCTCTCAACAATATTTTCAGGCACCAGTGGAACAACCCTTTCAGCGCTGATCAGCACATGCGGAACCGTATCAATGACCTTGGCAATAACATTCGATGAGGAACCCCGTGCAACTGAAATGGTAGTCACCAGCATAGCTGAGCCTACAGCCACACCAAGAGCAGTGAGGATGGTCTGGCGTTTTCTCTCCCTGAGATGCACAAATGCAATCCTCGCCTGATCCAGGTAATTCATATCAAAATCCGCATTTCACTCTTTTTCCGGGAAAATCAGCTGTTATTTAATTTTGAGGCTTGTTGTTGAAAAATCACGCAAAAAATCTATTTTAACTGCCAGATGCAGGAAGAATTATTTTCCTGACAAATAAATGAATTTGACCATTAAATACTAACCTTAGCATTGAATAGGAGATCATAACAGTGAAAAAAATTGGCATTCTAACCAGCGGAGGAGATTGCGGCGGGCTCAATGCAGTGCTGAAAGGCGCAGCAATGATGGCTCTGGCAAAAGGACTTGAACTCTACATCATCCCTAACGGCTATGCCGGCCTCTACAACCTTATTGATCAAGAGACAATTGTCCTTCTTGACCAGGAGCGTCTTGATCGGTTTGACGCAAATTTTGCCGGTTCCGAAGCAGGACATTCAAGAGTTAAAATCAAGGCAATCAGCAATCCTGAAAAGTACACCCGCATCAAGGCCGGTATGAAAAAATTCGAGCTTGACGCTCTTATTATCAGCGGTGGTGACGATTCGGGCAGCGTGATGGTTGATCTCAACCAGAAAGGAATTCAGTGCATCCATGCGCCGAAAACCATGGATCTCGACTTGCAGACCTACTCAGTCGGCGGCGATTCCACCATCAACCGTATCGCACAGTTTGTCCATGACCTGAAAACAACCGGTAAAACACACAACAGGGTGCTTGTTACCGAAGTATTTGGCCGTTACGCAGGACATACAGCTTTTCGCAGCGGCATAGCAGCTGAAGCAGACTGTATTCTTATCCCTGAAATTCCAGCTGACTGGGATATTGTCTACGAACACCTCGCCGAACGCTTTACCCGCAGGATCAGAGAGAGCGATGTCCATAGCGGAACCTACACCATTGTTGTTGCTGAAGGACTGAAAAATGCAGACGGTAGCGATATCGTCGATGAATCAGCAGGTATTGATGCTTTCGGCCACAAAAAGCTTGCCGGAGCAGGCAAATTTACCGCCCAGGAAATTCAGAAAAGACTGAAAACAGATCCCGCCATTCCGGTGTTCATGAAAGAGACCGGCATGTTTGTCGAAGGAATCTACGAAATTCCAGAAGTTCGCGTTATACAGCCCGGCCACCTTGTCCGCTCAGGCAACTCGTCAGCATACGACATCAACTTCGGCTTTGAAGCGGGAGCAGGTGCAATACTACTTTTGCTCGATGGCAAATCCGGTGTAACAATCTCCAAGGTCAAGGGACGCAAAATCGAGTTCATTGAATCCGGCAAAGCAATTACTCAGCGCCATGTCGATCTCGAACATGTTGCCATGTATGAGTCTCTGGGCATCTGCTTTGGACGCAAACCGGTAGCATTTGAACCAATTCTTAGAGAGGTAGAGGGAGTTTACGAAAGAATCTACTGACCCCCGGCAGGTAACCCTAAAGAAAAGCCCCCTTCTGAAAGGAGCGGGGGCTTTTGATTGTTCTGCTTTTCTATACCAAAGAGTTCCAATCACCCGATAACTGAAGAAAAACACCGGCATTTTCTTTTAAAAAACTCAAAACAAGCTATCTTTGAGTTTAAGGCCGCTAATGTTTTAACACCCAATACCTGCATCATGAACAAGACAGCTAAAATCTGGATGAACGGCGAACTGATCGACTGGATTGATGCAAAAATCCACATTCTATCGCATGTTGTCCACTACGGTTCATCAACCTTTGAAGGAATCCGCTGCTACGAAACCCTTAAGGGCTCAGCAGTACTTTTTCTGGACGAGCACATCAGACGTCTCAGAGACTCTTCAAAAATATACCGTATTGAAATTCCCTACTCCGAAAAAGAGCTGAAGGACGCCGTTATCAGCATCATTCACGCCAACAGTCATAAATCCTGCTATATCCGTCCACTTGTGTACCGCGGGCAGGGAGCTTTCGGCGTCAATCCTCACCGGGCATCTATCGAAGTTGCCATTGCCACATGGGAATGGGGCGCCTACCTTGGAGAAGATGTCCTTGAAAACGGCGTTGACGTTCGCGTCTCCTCATGGAACAGGCCAGCTCCAAATACCATGCCAGCATTGGCAAAGGCAGGAGGCAACTACCTGAACTCGCAGCTCATCAAAATGGAAGCTTTGATGGACGACTATGCCGAAGGACTCGCTCTCGATGTCAACGGCTATGTTTCCGAGGGAAGCGGTGAAAATATTTTTGTCATCCGCGACGGGATCATCTATACCCCAATGTCGGGCCAGTCGATTCTTCCTGGCTTTACCCGTTATGCCGTCATGCACATAGCAAAAGAGCTTGGTTATGAAGTCCGCGAAACGCTTATCCCGCGTGAAGCACTCTATATTGCCGACGAAATCTTCCTGACTGGCACCGCTGCAGAGATAACACCTGTCAGAAGTGTTGACAAATACCCAATCGGCAATGAAAAACGTGGCCCGATTACCGAAGCACTGCAACATGAATATCTGAAAATCGTCAAAACCGGCGAAGATCCATACAACTGGCTGACCTTCATCTGAGCCCGGCAAGGCAGGCATGAGCTGGAAAAACATTATAGGTCAAAAGCAGCAGACCCGCATAGTGCGGAAAGCACTTGAAACAGGTCGATTTGCTCATGCCTATCTTTTCACCGGCCCTGTGGGGTCGGGAAAAGAGTCGGTAGCCTTTGAAATTGCATCTATCCTGAACTGTCGCTCCGAGGACGGTTCCAGCAGTGAAGGAGCATGCGGAATATGCCCGGACTGCCTGCTGATCAAATCGTTCATGCATCCAAATGTCGAGTATGTTTTTCCTGTAGAATCAGCACTGCTAGATCCCGGTGACTCCGTAAAAAAAGAGAACAAGCGCTTTACCGAAGCAAAAGAGCGCTACGATGCACTGATAGAGCAAAAAAAACAAAACCCCTATTTTTCTCCAGCCATGGAACGTTCCATGGGCATTCTCACTGAACAGATTATCACCCTTCAGCATAAGGCCGCATTTATGCCAAGAGAGGGAAGCAAGAAAATTTTTATTATTTCACAGGCCGAAAGGCTGCACCCTTCAGCCGCAAACAAGCTGCTGAAACTCCTCGAAGAACCCCCCGCCCACGTTATCTTTATTCTTGTTTCTTCAAGACCTGAAGCCCTGCTGCCGACAATCCGCTCACGATGCCAAGCCATAAAGTTCTCCCGAGTTACCGCCGTTGAACTCAGACTCTGGCTGCAACAAAACCGCCCGGAAATCATCGATCCTGAGTTGAGCTTCATCGTCAGCTTTTCGAGAGGCAACCTCCGCCTGGCATGGGAGCTTATCAACAGTCGCGACAGCAACCCATCTGAAACAGCTACCATTATGCTCCGCGACCAGGCGCTCGACTTTCTTCGGAAGGTACTGACACCAAGCCGATTCCATGAAGCCATTACTGCCTGCGAACAGAACGCAAAAAACCTTTCGCGCAGCGATCTCACGCTTTATCTTGCCGCTCTCCTACTCTTCTTTCAGGATGTCAACCACCGCAGGATTAATCCCGACTTTCAGGGAGTGAACAACCCGGATATTATCGGTGCAATTGACCGTTTTGTAAAAAACTTTCCCAATCCTGATTTCTTCCAGATATCAACCATCACCGAAGATGCCATCCGCAGCATCGAACGCAACGCCAGCCCCCTCCTTGTGATGGCATCTTTTACTGTTAACATCAAGGCATTGCTGAAAAGAACTTGAAGAGAGGGAATGGACTGAAAGGACACAAGGGACAAATGGGACTTATGGTCTTTTTTAGTGAGGTGTTGCATAGAGCTTGTTCGTAAATAAGCTCTTATAGCTTAGGATTGAGGATTAGCGGTGGTTGAGTCGAGCCAGTTGAGATAGCCGGGTAATCCACCGGTTACCGGGAGCTTGATGATTTCGGGCACGTCGTAGGGGTGATACTCCCGGATATAGGCTTCAAGGTCGCTGTAGCGTGCTTCTGTGGTCTTGATATACAGAGCAACCTCGCTCTCTTTCTGCATCGCTCCTTCCCAGAGAAAAAAGCTCCTGATATCAGCCATCTGTACGCATGCTGCAAGTCGGTTGTTAAGAATACCGTCCGCAAGATTTTCAGCTTCTTCACGGTCAGGAGCGGTGATAATAACCATGCAATAAGGAGTGTTCATTGTGTATCAAGCAATGCTGTTATCATAAAACGAGAAGCTCTTTGCTGGAGCCCTGTAGCGGTAGAGCACCATGCGGGCCCATTACTACCGTGTCCTCAATCCGCACCCCGAATTTTCCAGGCAGATAAATACCAGGCTCAATGGTAAATACCATATTTTCCTGCAGCACATGCTCCCCTTTCGGGCTGATCCTGGGCTCCTCGTGCACCTCAAAACCAACACCGTGGCCAAGGCCGTGGCCAAACTCGTTGCCGTAGCCATGAGCTTTGATAAACCCGCGAACCTCTGCATCAAGCTCTTTGGCGGTCATCCCACAGCGCGCCGAAACTATTCCGAGCTCCTGTGCCTCTTTGACAATTCGATAGACATTGCGGGCTTCGCTGGAAACATGACCGAGGGCAACTGTTCTTGTCTGGTCGGAGGCGTAGCCTTCATAGACACATCCCATATCGATAACAATCAACTCTCCCGCCTTGAATGTTGCCGTTGAAGGCTTGGCATGAGGCATGGCAGAGCGAGGCCCTCCAGCAACAATAGGGTCAAAAGAGTCTTTTTCTGCTCCAAACTTTTTATGCTGAAAAGAGATCTCGGCTGCAATGTCAAGTTCCGTAGCGAAGAGTGAGATCATTGGTAGCACTTTTTCAAAGACAAGCTCGCTGATTTCAGCCGCACGACGCATCTTCACCAGCTCAAGCTCATGCTTCACCATTCTGAACTCGTCAAAAAAAGTATCAACCGGTATCACCCGCTGCTTGCCATGAAGTTGTTCAATCAGCAAGGTAGCTTCGTGCCAGGTAATATTGTCCGACTGGAGAGCAACAGTTTCTCCGAGATGATAGCGCCCAGATCCAAGTTCTGCAGCAAATCCATCACCGGCAATAACCACTTCGGCCACATCAACTTCACGGGCAGCATGCTCCTTATATCGGAAATCCGTAAACAGCCAGCTTTTTTCACGTGTAATGAGCAGTCTTCCGTTTGAGCCGCTGAAGCCGGTGAGCCAGCGGATAACAGAAAGGTCGGTAACAATACAGGCATCGAGTGCCCTGCTCATCATCTTCATGAGCACCATGCGGAGAGCTTCTTCTCGAAATGGTGATATCTGTTTACTATCCATAAAATCCAAAAGTTTCATACTTTTTACAGCGCGACCATAATCAGCCTTTTACAATACAATCAATTCTTCTTATTATTTACATTTACAAATATTCGCACTCATTTGCCAACCAATACGCTCAATGCCGCAAAAGAAGTTACTGCAAAAGCTGCTTGCAGGAGAGAATTATTCACAGGAAGAGATGACATTCTGCATGAACAGCATAATGGATGGTTATTTTTCAGAGATTGTTATCGCTGCAATGCTTGCCCTCCTGCAGAAAAAAGGGGTTACCCCGACTGAAGCTGCCGGTGCATACTACAGCCTTATGGCAAAAGCCAACACCCTCATCCTTAATGATGATGTGGTCGATACCTGCGGAACCGGCGGTGATCATGCAGGTACCTTTAATATTTCAACAACTGCATCCATTATTGCCAGCAGTGCCGGTGTCAGCATCGCCAAACATGGAAACCGTTCGGTAACAAGCAGTTGCGGAAGTGCCGATGTTCTTGAAGCACTCGGCTTTGCTATCGACCTGCCCCCGGAAGCGACAAAAGAGCTCTTTGAACAGACAGGATTTGCCTTCCTCTTTGCTCCCCTTTACCACCCTTCAATGAAAAAGGTTGCCAATATCCGCCACGAACTCGGCATAAGAACCATTTTCAATATTCTCGGCCCACTGATTAATCCCGCAAGGGCACAACGCCAGCTTGTAGGTGTCTTCAACAGGGAACTTATGGAACTCTACACAGAAGTGCTTGTACAGACAGGAACCCGACATGCCATGATTGTGCACTCCATGACTGAAGAGGGTATCGCACTTGATGAGCCGAGCCTCAACGGGGCAACTGATATTATTGAAATCCATAACGGCACTGTCACCCGCCATACGGTCTATCCTGAAGATTTCGGACTGAACAGACACGCTCTATCAGAAATCCATGGAGGCAACAGGGATGAAAACGCACTCATTATACGCAATATCCTTGACGGCAGCGCCCCTCAGGCACACCTTGATGCAGCACTCTTCACCACTGCCATGACCTGTTATGTTTCAGGAAAAGCAGACTGCATCAATGATGGCTTTATCCTTGCTAAAGAGGCCCTGGAAAGCGGTCATGCCGGGAAAAAATTTAACGACATCCTGAAAATAAACGCTGAACTCTCTGCAAGACACAAACTGGCTGTAAACTAAATTCTTATCTTTTTTGCCAAAAAACTTGTATACTAACTGCCTTGTTTTAAAGCCATAGCAAGAATCATTATACCCATTAACGGACGCGCTAAACGCTAAACCCTGAAATGCATCAAAGCATCAGCGACAAGCTTCGCTCATCAGGAGTGAGCGATTCCAGGCAAAAGGCAATCCAGAGGGCTCTGGAAAACGTCAACAAGCCAGGATTCAGGATTGAGCCCTCCGCAATCATTCCGCTCATGAAGCCGGTTACATGGTTCCCGCCCATGTGGGCATTTGCCTGTGGTGTGGTATCAACCGGCGAAGGTATTGCTGCAAACTGGTCTATTCTTCTGCGAGGCGTTCTCCTTGCCGGGCCTCTCATGTGCGCCATGTCGCAGACGATGAACGACTACTTTGACCGGGAGGTTGATGCCATCAATGAACCAGATCGTCCTATCCCGGCAGGTAAAATTTCAAAATCTGCCAGCTGGCTTATTACGTTCGCTCTTATCGTTACAGGTTTTCTTGTCGCTCTCTCCATTCACCCCTATGTCGTTGTCATTGCTTTTGTCGGTGTGCTCATGTCGCACGCTTACTCAGGCCCACCTATAAGGGCCAAAAGAAACGGCTGGTTCGGCAACCTTATTGTCGGGCTTGCTTACGAAGGAGTCGCATGGCTTACGGGTAGCTTTGCCATTACGCAAGGGATTCCTTCGCGTGAAACCATTGCACTTGCCATTATCTTCTCCCTTGGTGCACACGGCATCATGACACTCAACGACTTTAAATCAGTTGTTGGAGACAATATCCGCAAAGTTGCCTCCATTCCTGTACAGCTTGGCGAAAAGAGAGCCGCTATCCTTGCTGCGGTTGTTATGGATGTCGCTCAACTTGCAGCAATCTCCATTCTGCTTCTCAAGGGATCCCTGACAGCAACCGTGATTGCCCTGATACTGCTGGTCGCCCAGCTTCCAATGCAGAAAATCCTGATTGCAAACCCAAGGGAAAAAGCTGTCTGGTACAACGCTTTCGGCACCCTGCTCTATGTTTTATCCATGATGGTTTGCGCTGTCGGCATCAGGCCCTGAAACAATAGGTTTCGGGATTGCAAAACTATTGTTATATTCCGAATCGTTTTTTTAACACCAATTGATTGCACCATGTCTAAAGTTTGTTTTCTGACCGGCAAAAGACCAAAATACGGTAATACGGTTTCCCATGCGAACAACCATGTCCGTACCCGTTTTGAGCCGAACCTCCATACCAAAAGAATCTGGATCGAAGAGGAAAAGCGGTTTGTAAAGGTTAAGCTTTCAGCTAAAGCCATGAAAATTATCGCAAAAACCGGAACCGCCGAACTCGCCAAGCTGCTGAAATAAGCTCGGACATAGACGATTATTCACTATTTTTTTAAAGGCTCAATCATCAAAGGTTGAGCTTTTTTTTGTCGATGAAAAAAAAGATAATCATATACACCGACGGTGCCTGCAGTGGCAATCCCGGAAAAGGCGGCTGGGGTGCACTCCTGATGTACGGCTCGTCCGTCCGTGAAATTTCAGGATACTCACCTGCTACCACCAACAACCGCATGGAACTCAGCGCAGCCATAGAAGCGCTCGAAGCACTCAAGGAGCCGTGCGAGGTTCACCTCTACAGCGACTCAAGCTATCTGGTCAACGCCATCAATGAGGGGTGGCTGAAACGATGGACAGCCAACAACTGGCAAACAGCGGCAAAAAAAAAAGTTGAAAACATTGACCTTTGGCAAAAAATCCTGACGTTAATTAGAGTGCAGGAGGTTACCTTTCATAAAGTTAAGGGCCACAGCGACAACCCTTACAACAATCGCTGTGACGAGCTGGCCCGTCAGGCAATTAAAAACAAATCTTAATCAGCTGCAGTATGCCAAGGAATCCAGAACCTGAAGCAACACCCGAAAAACGTTCTCTGAAAAAAGGAGCAGGACTCCTCTTGTCAATAAGTGTTATTGCGTTTCTCTGCTTTCTTGCTGTTGTTTTCTGGATCAACAACCCTAAACCACGTCTTCAGCCTGAACCCCTCACCCCTGAGCTTAAAACAATTATTGATCACATTCCTGGAAAATCAGATGCCCTGATCTACATTGGCCTTAAAGATATCCGCCAAAGCAGCCTCTGGCAGAAAATCATTCCAGACTCCCTGAAAAAAGCCCCGCTCTTTCAGCCCAAAGGTCAGCTTGACTACCTCATGAAAGCTGCAAAGATAAACCCGGCAATCGACATTGATACCCTGCTGATCAGCTTTAAACGCCATGGGTACAAAGAACAGGACTTTCTGGGTATTGCATGGGGCCCTTTTTCAAAAAAAATCCCGGAATCCTTTCTTAAATCACACAGCACAACCACTGAAACCATTGGCGGCCACCAATGTTACGCCCTCGACCGCACTCTCTGGCTCTGCACACTCAGCCCGCGCAAAATAGCACTGGCAAACAACAGAAAAATGCTTCAAGAGTTCCTTGTACCAACAGGAAGTTTTTACCAGAGGGACTCACTTACCACAACACTGATCAACAAAGCGGTCTACAAATCAGATCTCTGGTTTGCACTCCCCTCCGCAGTCTGGACCATAGGAGCTCTTCAAAGTCTCACTTCAGCAAACCAGGATATTAAATCCCTTGGCAACCTGAACAGTATCCAGAACCTCGCACTCTCTGTTAAATTCAACAATGGCATTGAGGGGCAAAGCGAATGGGTCTACTCAACCAGGCGGGGAGCCTATTTCGCATCCACTTTCCTCTGGGGCGCAGTAAAACTTTCAGAGCTGTCGGGCACCAGAACAGCTGGACAGACAAAACAACTGCTTAAAAAAATCGAGATCGAGCAGAATCTTGAATCAGTCATCATTCACGCCAATCTCCCTCTTGAGCTCTTTCAACATGCAAGAGAGAACCGGTAGCCAGCTATAGTTCAAGGAGTATCACGCATAAATAAAAGCGATGCTCCTTTCCAGCGAACCCGCAATTGCCGCCCGGCCATAACCATTTTTCCGGGCTGTGTATTTAATAGATCAACAAGCTTCTGAAGGGTCTGAGCATCAACAGAAGTATCCATATCCTGTAAAGCCCTCTTGAAAACCTCTTTCTGCTCAAAGATCATGAGCCGCTGCAAAGCATGGACATCAAGCTTTCCCTCCGTAAGTGTCAGCCCTGGCTCCCGCTCAAGAAGGTTCTCAAAATAAAGCTCAAGAAACTCTTCAAGCTCTCCCGCCTGTTCCGAAAGTCTCTGAAGCGATGGCATAAGTTTATAAGGAAAGCGCTCCTCAATCAGCGGAATAACACGGTTTCTGATAAAATTCCGGTCATAGTCGTTGACCAGATTGCTCGCATCTGTTCTGCTGGCAATGCCTTTTTCTTTCAGATATGCGATAATATCTGCTTTATGAAAGAGGAGCATCGGTCTGATGATTTTACCATGACGGGCCCGGATACCTTTCAAGCCCATTAGAGAGACCCCCCTGAAAAGATTAAAGAGCATCGTCTCGGCATTATCGTTGACATGGTGGCCGGTAGCAATCCTGCTAAACCCATGCTCTTCCATCACACGCTCAAAAAAAGCGTACCGCAGAATTCTGGCGCTCTCCTCAACAGACCTCTTTCTCTCCCTGGAATAGTGCAAAGTGTCAAACTGCTCAACAAAACACTCCAGACCAAGCGAAAGGCAGTGAAGGCGCACAAAGCGCTCCTCAGTATCACTCTCATCGCCGCGAAGCTGAAAGTTGCAGTGTGCCACGGCAATCTCACAGCGCAGCACTGGCTGTACCGCACAAAAGAGTGAGAGCATGGCCATAGAGTCAGGCCCTCCGGAAACAGCAACAAGAACTCTCTCGCCATCTTCAACCAGCAGCCTTGTTCTGACTTGTTCAAGAAACTTTTTTTCCAGGCTATTCACCTTTTCACCGCTCTCATACCTTATTTGAAATAAAAATTATGAGTTAATCCTGACCCTGATTGCAAAAAAAATGAAAATATATTTCACCTTTTTTTACAGGTACAAGATAAATAATTATCATGGGGGGAGTTATCATGAAATAACCGATCATAGACAAAAAGAGATGTTTACTCCCTACGGCAAGAGCACCATGATAAAGATTTTTCTCCTCTGCTTTCTCATCGGCGCTGGCGCCCTGCTTTTCCCTCTCTGGGCCAGAATATCACTCCTGCTTACCGCAGGTATCGCCATCCTCTTTACCCTCTATTTTTTTCGTGACCCGAAACGGAATATTCCCGCTGAACCACGCGCTATTCTGGCACCTGCCGATGGTAAAATCCTCCTTGTGCAGCAGCATGACCATAACGTTCTCGGCAAATCCTCGACGCTGGTCAGTATCTTTATGTCACCATTCAACGTTCATGTCAACCGCATACCGCTCAGCGGAAAAGTTATTCATCTGCGCTACTCTCCAGGTCAATTTCTGATGGCGTTCGACGCCCGAAGCATGGAGAGCAATGAGAGAATGGAGATCGGCATTGACAACGGAGAGATAGAGCTGTTCTTCAATCAGGTATCCGGTTTTTTAGCAAGAAGAATCGTCTGTAAACTTCAGAGCGGTGAAACGGTCAAGGCGGGCGAAAGGTTTGGTATGATCAAGTTCGGTTCGAGGGTCGATCTCATCTTTCCTTCTTCAGTTTCAGTAGTAGTTCAACCAGGCCAGATAACCCGCGCCGGAGAAACAATTCTTGCGCGATATTGAGCAGACGCAACAACACCAAGATGCCCGGCCATGCTTTTCAGCCTTTATATCAAAAATTACGCACTGATCCAGGAGTTAACCATTGAGTTCACGCCGGGATTAACCATTATTACCGGAGAGACCGGTGCCGGTAAATCCATTCTTATTGGAGCACTGAGTCTGGTACTTGGTGACCGTGCAAGCAGCGATCTGGTACGATCGGGCACAACCAAAGCGGTCATCGAAGCGGTATTCAAAGAGGTTCGCTCGAAAAAGATCAATACCCTTCTGCATTCAGCAGAGATAGAAACAACAGCCGAAATCATTCTCCGCAGGGAGCTCTCAACGGGCGGCCAGTCCCGCTGCTTCATCAACGATACACCGAGCACGGTAGCACTCCTTAAACAGGTTGGAGATGTACTCATTGACCTGCACGGCCAGCATGAACACCAGTTGCTGCTGAATGCCGAAACGCATGAAACCATGCTTGATGATTTCGCCTTCTGCGCACCCGAACTGACCGCATACAAAGCAGCCCTTTCAGCGCTTCAGGCAGTGCAGCATCAACTGGGCAAGCTTAAAAAAGAGGCAACAGAGATCCACGACAAAAAAGAGATGGTTGACTTTCAACTGAACGAGCTCAACGCTCTTGACCTGAAAAGCAGCGAGAACGAGAGTATCGAGACCGAAATAACACTGCTTGAAAATGCCGAAACCCTTTTCACTCTCAGCACTGATCTGAGCGAACTGCTCTACGACAGCGAGCACTCTATTTATTCCTCAATAGCTTCAGGAGTCCAAATCCTTGAAAAACTTGCCGGCATTGACAAACGCTTTGAGATCCATCTTGAGGAGACCCGTACGGCCAAAAGTATTATTGATGAACTTGCACGCTTCACCCGCAGCTACCGCTCAGAAATTGATTTTAACCCCGACAGACTTGACTCACTGCGCGAACGCCAGCTCAAGCTTCAGCGCATCTGCAAAAAGTATGGACGCACTCTCTCCGGGCTGATTGAGCTGCAAAATGAGCTTGATGAAAAGATTGCCCTTGAGGAGAACCTTGAAGAGGAGATCAACCTTATCGAGCAACAAATCACCCTGCAGAAAAAAGAACTTTCAACAGTTGCCGGAACCCTTTCAGTAAAACGGCAGCAAGCTGCACACCGCCTTGAAACCATCATTCAGGAGCAGTTGGCAGAACTCGGCATACCAAATGCCACCTTTATTGTCAGCATATCGCATGAGGCACTGAGTGACGGGGAAATCGAAATTGAAGGAACTCATTTTGCTGCATTCAGCACCGGTTACGATAGGATTGAATTCCTTATTTCAGCCAATCCCGGTGAAAAACCAAGACCACTTGTGAAGGTGGCCTCCGGTGGTGAAATTTCAAGGATCATGCTCGCCATGAAAAGCGCACTGGCCGGATCAGACAAGCTCCCGATCCTTATTTTTGATGAAATTGATACCGGTATCAGCGGCCGAGTCGCCGAAGCGGTCGGCAAGAGCCTGAAAAAGCTTTCACGCCTGCATCAAATCATAGCCATCACCCACCTCCCGCAAATCGCCGCCATGGCCAATCTGCACATCCAGGTTCAAAAGTCCATGCAGCACGACAGAACTGTAACCGAAGTAACTGCTCTTGACCATGAAAGCCGTCTGGAGGCCATTGCCCGGCTCATCAGCGGAAAAGAAATTTCAACATCTTCACTCAATCTGGCTGCAGAGCTTGTGGCTGCCGCTGAATCTGTTTAGAGATAAAGCGTACACTATTAGGAGACCACTCCCAGATATTCCAAGAACAACCGGTCTCTGGCTACTGATTCGGTAGACCAACGGTAGTTGCCCATGGCAGTGTATTCTTTTGGGGAAAGGGAAAGTAACGAATGGGTGCCATAGAACTATCACTGACATGCCCATGTTTTGGCTCATGCAGGAATTGCTTCAGATATCAGCGATTATCGTTCAGTCGTGCCACGGTTTGAGCGAACTCTTCAAAATCCTGAAGGTGTGCCGTTGCGATAGAAAAAACAATTGCCCAGTTGATGGACTCATAGTTATGAACTGCAAGGTTACGAAATCCGACCGCCTTTTTCATGCGACCTGCCAAATTTTCGCTAATTATTCCAGCTTCACATAAAATATCGAACGTTTTTCCCATGGTAGCAGGAGGGGGGAACTCACTATCTGCAACAAGGTGTGTTCCAATATCCACACACATTTGAACCGCCCGAGTGAGGTTGAGGGAGAGAATATCCTGAGCATCGTAATCGTTGCCAAGTGCATCGGCGTTTTTGGGACATTTCTCTTTAACCCTGAGTATTGATCGACGCAAAGACTCAAGTTTCTGTTCAATTAACACCCAATCCATGCTATCCTCCTTTCCTTCAGAATTCTTCTCTGATAAGGCACAAAATCCTCCTGGTTATAAAGATGTTTGAGCACCAACTCAGCGAAAAGCGTATTGCTGCCGACGATTCGCCTTCCTCCTGCGATGATCTGTCCTAGCAAGGGTTCTCCAACGATTGACAAGTCAATCAAATCCACAGGGCGTCCTATTGCTTTTGCAAGGTCTGAAATAAGTTCAATTGTTTCATGAACGTCGAGCGGATGATCGGCACCGACTGCCAGATCGAGATCACTGTCATGATGAGCACTACCTTTGACCAGTGACCCAAACAACAGCGCCAGACGAATGGCGTTGTGCCGTTCAAGCACTTGCCTGATCTGCTTGTCGATACTTTCTGTCACCATGCTTTTGTGGTTCTCTTCCCCAATTAACGATTGATCCCCTTTGACAATCAATATATTGATTTTGCATCTTGTTTCCCTTCCGGTCATGCGCGAATCAATTCAAGAGGGCCTTAAAGAGGATATTTCTGAGTGTTCGAAAAAGCTTGACTGGAAGTGGCAGCCCTCGCCTCTTCTTATTGAAAGGACAAAAGAGACGCAAATGGCATAAGGGAGTTGTCTGACCTGAATGTATCCATTGCTATGGGTGGAAAAACACAAAGCAATCATTCAAATGCCTGTTGAGTTAAAGTTTGTCTCTTTTTGTATCTTCAAGCTTGGTATGTTATCCAATCAACATGACAGGGTGCCCTTAGTGGGGCAACTCAGAGAACGATTTCCAATAACAAGGGATAAACAAGTATGTCCATACGATACATTTCAGGATCTGCCGTTGCACTGGTAACGCCTTTCAGGCAGGACAGATCCATTGATACCGATGCTTTACGGCGACTGGTGCAGTTTCATATTGCAGCAGGAACCGATATCATCATACCCTGCGGCTCAACGGGTGAGTCGCCAACACTTTCAGGTGAAGAACAGTTTGAGATCATCCGCACAGTCAAGGATGAGGCTGACGGAAAGATCATGATTGCTGCAGGTGCCGGTACCAACTCAACTGCACATGCCGTTGAGCTTGCCATGAACGCTGTAAAAGCAGGAGCTTCAGCTCTTCTTTCCGTTGCGCCCTACTACAACAAACCTTCGCAGGAGGGAATCTACCAGCACTACCGCCATATTGCTGAAGCTGTACCGGTACCGATTATTATCTACAATGTCCCGGGAAGAACCGGGTGCAATGTTGCCGCGTCAACAATTCTCCGGCTTGCCCGTGATTTTGAAAACATTGCCGCAGTAAAGGAAGCGACAGACAACTTCACGCAAATCGCTGAACTACTTGAAGAGCGTCCGAAAAATTTTTCGGTGCTGACCGGCGAAGATTCGCTGATTCTGCCCTTCATGGCTATGGGTGGTGACGGGGTTATTTCAGTTGCGGCAAACGAGGTACCCTCTCAGGTAAAAGGGCTGGTTGAGGCGGTCAAGCGGGGAGATCTTGCAGAGGCACGGTCGATAAACCGCACCTACCGCACTCTGTTCAAACTGAACTTTATCGAAAGCAATCCGGTACCAGTAAAATACGCTCTTTCACGGATGGGCATGATCGAGGAAAATTACCGGCTACCTCTTGTACCTCTTTCGGCAGAAAATAAAGCTCGTCTTGACAAGGAGTTGGAAACCCTGGGGCTTATTTGAGAGTCCCAAGGTTTTTAGCAAAACTGTCGAGTTCCGCTTGTGTCCGCTTTTCAGTGACAGCAATCAGCAGCCCGGTTTCATTGTGCACAGCAAGATCGTAACCGGCAAATACCTTGTGTTCCAGCATCTGTTCAATCACTGCAGAGGCTGGAATAGGAGTCTCCACAACAAATTCACGGAAAAAAGGCGAAGTGTACTTCAGGGAAAATCCGGGGATTCCGGCAATTTTTCCAGCCAGGTAGTGCGCCTTCTGTGCTGATTGTGCTGCTACATCCCTAATTCCCTCTCTGCCAAGCAGTGACAGATAGACTGCTGCCTGAAGGGCGTTGAGTGCCTGATTACTGCAGATGTTCGAGGTAGCTTTTTCCCGACGGATATGTTGCTCGCGAGTCTGGAGGGTAAGAATAAATCCCTCCTCGCCATCTTTGTCTTTGGTCATTCCAACCAGACGACCGGGAATCTTGCGGACAAGCGGCTGTTTTACCGTAAATATTCCAAGGTATGGACCACCAAAATTCTGGGGATTACCGAGAGGCTGACCTTCACCAACGGCTATATCAGCCCCGTAACTTCCCGGAGCAGCAAGAACGCCGAGAGAAAGTGGATCGGCGGAAACAATAAAGAGTGCACCATTTGCATGGGCAATATCGCGTATCGCCTCAACCTCTTCGAGACAACCGTAAAAATTTGGCTGCTGAACAACAACAGCGGCCACGTTTCCTGTGACTATCCCCTTCAATGCCGAGATACTGCCGATACCATCTTCAAGCACATTCTGTATAACGGCGTTATGGTCAGATGCCTCAAGATAGGTTTTCAGCACAGAACTGTTGTAGGGATGAAGCTTTCCGGCTACCACAACCTGGGCACGGCCTGTAACATTCATAGCCATCAAGACCGCTTCGGCGAGAGCTGTAGCCCCGTCATACATTGATGCGTTGGTTACATCCATCTCGTAAAGACGGCATATAAGACTCTGGTACTCATAAATCGCCTGCAGGGTACCCTGAGATACCTCCGCCTGGTAGGGCGTATATGCCGTGTAGAACTCACTGCGGGAAGCAATGGTCTTTATGGCAACAGGGATAAAATGGTCATAGGCGCCTCCCCCGAGAAAGCTGACATAATCGGAGGTGCTCCGGTTAGCTGAAGCAAGGCCCTCAAGCAGTTTCCGTACCTGAGGCTCATCGAGAGCCGGAAAAACATCAAGCGCTTTTTTCAGGCGGATCTCTTCAGGAATATCGGCAATAAGTTCCTCAAAGGAGCCTACACCAATTGCTCGGAGCATCTCCTCTCTTTCAGTGGCGGTATTGACAATGAATGGCATAGATTACTCTCCTATCAGCTGATGGTATGCAGCAGCGTCAAGAAGTGCATCAAGTGCTGCAGGGTTATCAAGCTTTATCTTGACAAGCCAACCGCTCGCGTATGGCTCCTGGTTAACAATTTCAGCATTGTCAAGCAGAGTATTCAGCTCAAGAATTTCTCCGGCAACCGGTGCAAAAAGATCGGCTACAGTTTTAACCGCTTCTACAGTACCAAACACCTCATGCTCCTTCAGCTTTGTACCGGCAGGTTTCAGCTCTACAAAAACAATGTCGCCAAGCTCTGACTGGGCAAAGTCAGTAATGCCGACCAGTGCGGTACTGCCATCTTCAAGCAGTTTAATCCATTCATGGTCTTTGGTATAACGAAGATCTTCAAGAATAGTCATGGCAGAGAGTGAAGGTATGTTATTTGAGTTTGCGACAGTAGTAACGCAAGGTAATATTTTTTTTCAAAGAGCTGAAAGAACAGGAAACAAAAAAACCTTCAACGGACTGGGAAAATCGGGCATTACGTAAGTCGCTGCCTCATAGCTTCATAGAGCAAAACACCAGCCGTCACACTGACATTAAGGGATTCCACGCAGCCAGCCATGGGAATTCGGACAACATGATCGCAGAACTGCAACGCTTCAGGAGCAAGGCCACTGCCCTCCATACCAAGCACAATGGCTGTTGCTTTTTTCATGTCGGCATCAGTATAATTAAGCTCAGCATCCATATCCGCCGCAACAATCTGAACATGCTGCAGATGCAGAAACTCCAGTGCACGCACAAGGCTTTTTACCTTGCAGACTCTCATATGAGAAAGCGCTCCAGCAGAAGCCTTATTGACAACTGCATTCACAGGTGAACCTTTCCCTTCTACAAGCACCACAGCATCGGCGGCCACAGCCTCAGCGGTTCTGATGATAGCACCGATATTGTGAGGATCATCCAGACCCTGTAGCACAACAAAGAGAGGAAAGGTATTGCGAGGGCTTTGAAGTACCTCCTCAAGCGAGTAATAGGTAACCGAGCTGATGAGTGCGCAAACGCCCTGGTGCTTTGTTGTTCCGGCAATCAGGGAGAGCTTTTCAAGCCGAGCCTTGCCGCTTACAAGCTTCAGGCGCCGGGCAGTAATAACAATTTCCTTGAGCTTCGGATGAGATGTATTAAACTGAAAATAAATCTTCTCGATGCTCTCCGGCTTTTGCTGGAGAAGCTCAAGGACGGCATTCCTGCCATAAACAATGTTTTCGGAATGTTCCGAGTCCATAAAACTTCTTTTCCTTTTCTGATCTAATTGTTAAAATAAGCAAGAAATAGTACTCGTGGCTGGGTCCAGTATATAAACTGGCACGATACATCTATATTAATAATGATCAAATCTAATTAAATTTATCAACAATCATTTTTTTTAATATATTTGCAATCGCCTCGATTTGATATTATAGCTACGACTAACTTTATTACGTTACAATGTAGTTATCACATCAGTGCTCTGCACATACCTTTCATCAATACAAATCAAGTGAGACTGCCAGTATGACCAGGATTTATAAAACAATGGAGGGAAATGAAGCTTTAGCTCATGTCTCTTACCGTACCAGTGAAGTTATCTGTATCTACCCGATTACTCCGGCTTCGCCGATGGGTGAATATTCTGACGCATGGGCAGCCGAAGGAAAAAAGAACATTTGGGGAACCGTACCCAAAATTGATGAATTACAGAGTGAGGCCGGTGCTGCAGCTGCAGTACATGGCGCTTTGCAGACCGGTGCGTTGACGACCACTTTTACCGCATCACAGGGTCTGCTGCTGATGATTCCAAACATGTATAAAATTGCTGGCGAACTGACACCGTGTGTCATACACGTATCAGCCAGAGCACTGGCAGGACAGGCGCTCTCAATCTTCGGCGACCATGGCGACGTCATGAGTGTACGTGGAACAGGCTTTGCCCTTTTAGCATCCAGCTCGGTTCAGGAAGTCATGGATATGGGGCTCATTTCCGCTGCAGCTACACTGCAGTCAAGAGTACCATTCCTTCATTTCTTCGATGGATTCAGAACCTCTCATGAGATTGCAAAAATCGAGGTTGTTTCCGATGATATTATAAAAGCCATGATAAGCGATGAGCTTGTTATAGCACACCGCAACCGCCGGATGAGCCCTGATGCTCCTGTCCTTCGCGGAACATCACAAAATCCCGACGTCTATTTTCAGGGCAGGGAATCCGTCAACAACTTTTACAATGCATGCCCCGAAATCACCCAGGGGTTGATGGATAAATTTGGTGATCTGACCGGACGTTACTATAAACTCTACCAGTATTACGGTGCTCCTGATGCCGAGCGTGTTATTGTCATGATGGGATCCGGTGTTGAGGCTGCCCGTGAAACCGCTGACTATCTCAACAAGCAGGGCGAAAAAGTTGGCGTCATCCATGCCCGCCTCTTCCGCCCGTTCGATATAGAACGATTTATCAGCGCTCTACCTTCAACGATCAAATCCATTTCCGTCCTTGACCGCATCAAGGAACCCGGAAGTGCAGGAGAACCGCTCTATCTTGATATTGTTAATGCACTGCTTGAAGGCGTGCAGAATGGACTGCTGAAAGCCATTCCGAACATTACGGGTGGAAGATATGGTCTTTCATCAAAAGAATTTACGCCATCAATGGTCAAGTCTGTCTTTGACAACATGGCATTGGCAAAACCAAAAAATCATTTCACGGTCGGCATCAATGACGATGTTACCCATACAAGCCTTGACTATGACCATGCCCTCACTATAGAGCCAGATGAAATGTTCAGGGCTCTCTTTTATGGTCTTGGATCAGACGGCACGGTCGGTGCCAATAAAAACAGCATCAAGATTATCGGTGAAAAAACGGAGAACTATGCCCAGGGCTATTTTGTCTATGACTCCAAAAAAGCCGGTTCAATTACAACCTCGCATCTCCGTTTCGGACCGCACGAGATTCGTTCAACCTATCTGATCACTGAGGCACAGTTTATCGGCTGCCACCACTGGATTTTCCTTGAGATGATTGATCTCGTTAAAAATCTCAAACAAGGCGGCACACTGCTTCTGAACTCTCCCTATGCAGCCGAAGAGCTCTGGGAAAAGCTTCCGAAGGTCGTTCAGGAACACCTGATACATAAAGAGGCAAAACTGTTCACTATAGATGCCTATCCAGTGGCACAGAGCAGCGGTATGGGCCAGCGCATCAACACCATTATGCAGGCCTGCTTTTTTGCCATATCCGGCGTACTGCCCCGCGATGAGGCAATTGAACAGATCAAAAACTCCATCAGAGAGACCTACGGCAAAAAGGGCGATGAAGTTGTCAGACAGAACATTCAGGCTGTAGACAATACTCTCTCCAACCTGCATCAGGTCACCATCGGATCCATTGCCGACAGCAAAAAAGAGCTGCGCCAGCCTATTGTTGGTGAAGCATCTGATTTTGTCTGCAACGTACTGGCAAAAATTATTGCTGGTGAAGGAGACGATATTCCAGTCAGCGATATGCCTGCTGATGGTACCTACCCGACAGGAACCGCAAAATTCGAAAAACGTAACCTTGCCGAAGAAATACCAGTATGGGAACCCGACCTGTGCATACAGTGCGCTAAATGCTCCATGGTATGCCCCCATGCTGTAATCCGCGCCAAGGTCTATGATCCAAAATACCTTGCAAACGCTCCACATACCTTTAAATCTTCCGAAGCAAAGGGTGCAAACTGGCAGGGAATGAAATATACCATTCAGGTCGCCCCTGAAGATTGTACCGGATGTGAAATCTGTGTGCATGTATGCCCTGGAAGGGATAAAAACAACCACGATAGAAAGGCTCTGAGTATGACACATCAGGCGCTGCTTCGTGAAACTGAGGTTGACAACTGGAACTATTATCTCAACATTCCCGAATTTGATCGCAACAAAATCAATACAAAGCTGATCAAGGAACAGCAGCTTCAGGTTCCGCTGTTTGAGTTTTCAGGAGCCTGCTCCGGCTGTGGTGAAACACCCTACGTCAAACTCATGACACAGCTTTTCGGCGACCGTCTTGTTGTTGGCAATGCAACCGGTTGTTCATCAATCTATGGAGGAAACCTTCCAACGACACCCTATACCACCAATGCTGAGGGTCGTGGACCAACATGGTCGAACTCGCTCTTTGAAGATACTGCGGAATTTGCGCTTGGCTTTAGAATCTCCATCGACAAACAGCGTGAGTATGCAAGCGAACTGTTACAGAGGCTCTCTGCTGAGATCGGTGATACTCTCACAACAGAGATACTTCAGGCACGCGAACTTAACGAACCGGAAATTTTTGAACAGAGAAAACGGGTTTCCATTCTGAAGGAAAAGCTCCAGCATATCAATTCATCAGACTCAAGAAATCTGCTCTCGGTAGCCGATATGCTTGTTAAAAAAAGTGTCTGGGGAGTTGGTGGAGATGGCTGGGCCTATGACATCGGCTACGGTGGCGTTGACCATATAACGGCTGGCAACAAAAATGTCAACCTTCTGGTGCTTGATACCGAGGTCTATTCCAATACAGGTGGACAGGCCTCAAAAGCAACGCCTAAAGCTGCAGTGGCTAAATTTGCGGCAGCAGGACGTACCGCAACAAAGAAAGATCTCGGTATGATCTCAATGTCTTACGGAACTGCCTATGTTGCCTCTGTGGCCCTTGGAGCCCGTGATGAACAGACGCTGAAAGTATTCCTTGAGGCTGAGGCTTATAACGGTCCATCCATCATCATTGCCTATTCACACTGTATTGCCCACGGCATCAATATGTCGACGGCACTCGATAATCAGAAAGCTGCAGTTGATTCCGGACACTGGATACTCTACCGTTACAATCCTGAACGCAGTCTCGAAGGAAAAAATCCGCTTATCCTCGATTCAAAAAAGCCTAAAATTCCGGTTGCTCAGTTCCTCGATATGGAAAACCGCTTCAGGATGCTCAAAAAGAGCCATCCAGCTCTTGCCGCTGAATACTACACAGCGATACAGAAAGAGATAGATGCACGGTGGGCTCATTACGAATACCTGGCGGCACGCACCGATTTTGGAAGTGTGCAGTAAAACCTTCTGATTAAAAACAGCGTAAACAAAAAAACGGCGGTCACAATACCGCCGTTTTTTTTTGCCCATTTCCACACTGCAGAAGAAGATTCCCGGGAGCGCCAAAAGCCCCAAATACTATCTCTTAGCTTTCTCAAGGGTTCCGGGTTTTTTGTAAACCCGAAAGAAATGCTCACTTTGGCCAGTTATATACTTTTATAACTGGCCAAAGTGAGCATTTATCGTTAACTTTGGCCAGATATAAGTTCATAACCGTAACAAGGATGTATCGCCATGAGCGCTATGAGTAAAAACAATATATCTGGCCGAAGCAAAGAGATCAGCGTTTTAGAACGGGTGTTTCTATCGACTGAGCCTGAATTTATAGTAATTTATGGTCGCAGAAGGGTTGGTAAAACCTATCTGGTCAGGGAGTATTTTGGTGATTCAATCTGCTTTGAAATCACTGGTATGCACCAGGTATCCCTGGATGATCAACTGGCAAATTTTGCTCAATCCCTCGCCAAAGCTGCCGGCATGATGTTTGACCTTCAGAAGCCTTTATCCTGGTCAGAAGCGTTTAGTCAATTGGAGCAGTTTCTCGACGCTTCCGATCAACATAAACAGGGAAAGAAACAGGTTGTCTTTCTGGATGAATTACCTTGGCTCAATACTCCCCGATCAAAGTTTCTTTCGACCCTGGAACACTTCTGGAATAGTTACGGCTCCCGGCAGAAAAACCTGATTCTGGTCGTATGCGGTTCAGCTGCTTCCTGGATGCTGCAGAATATTGTGCGTGCTAAGGGAGGGCTTCATAATCGACTTACCCACCAAATACGTCTTATGCCGTTTACGCTCCCGGAAACAGAGGAGTTCCTGCTTAACCGGGCCATCAAGCTAACTCGTTATCAGATCGTAGAGCTCTATATGGCCATGGGTGGAGTCCCGTTTTACCTGATGCAGGCAGAAGCAGGCCTGTCGGCAGCACAAATCATTGATCAGGTTTGTTTTTCATCGACCGGGCTTCTTCGTAGTGAATATGAAAAACTCTATACATCCCTCTTTGATGAGAGTGAGCTTCATATGAAGATTGTTGAGTTACTCAGCAAAAAACGCTCTGGCTTAACCCGCAATGAGATAGTAAATGGTTCAAAAATTACAACTGGCGGAAGGCTTACACGCGTTCTTGAAGAGTTGGAGGAGTCAGGATTTATTGAATCACGGATTCCTTATGGGAAAAAAAAACAAGATTTGCTTTATGGACTTATCGATGAGTTTACCCTTTTTTATTTTTTCTGGATCAAGCCCCTCGGTAAAAGATTTTTGAGTTCAGGATACTGGATGTCAAGGCAGAATGATCCCGCACGAAAAGCCTGGGCGGGTTATGCTTTTGAAACACTTTGTCTCAAACATGTTGGAGCACTGAAGTCAGCATTAGGTATTGCTATGGTTGAAACAACGGATGGCCCATGGCGTTATAAGGCTGACCAACAATCCCCTTTTCCAGGTGTTCAGATTGATTTGCTTATCGACCGGCGGGACGCCACCATCAACCTTTGTGAAATGAAGTTCTCTCAGTCTGAGTTTATCATTGATGCCTCATACGCCAAAGAACTGCGCCAGAAAATCAATGTTTTTCGTCAAGTTACCCTGACTCGAAAAAATATCTTTCTTACCATGGTTACAACCTATGGTGTCGTCAACAATGCTTATTCTCAAGAACTCCTGACAAACACCCTAACAATCGAAGAGATGTTCTGACATCTCAATGGATCCTTCGCTTACGGCTCAAGATGACCGGGTTCAGTACTATCTCTTGTCAAGCTTTTTCATCTTTTCCTTCAACTCCAGTGCCTTCTCAAGGTTTCCGAGCTTTTCGTATACCTGGGCAAGATGATCCAGAATTTCTGGCTCATGAGTATCTATTCCAGCTGCTTTTTCAAGAATATCCCGGGCTTTTTCATTTTCCGCCAATCTGAAAAGTACCCAACCAAGTGTATCAAGATAGCTTGCATTGTCCGGTTCGGCGGCAACTGCCTTTAAGGCAAGTTCTTTAGCTTTTGAGAGTTTTTTTCCCTGCACCGCCAGAACATAGGCCAGATTATTCATCATAAAAACATTGCCGGCATCAATATCAAGAATGTTCTCATAGAGTTGAATAGTTTTATCGGGAAACCCGAGTTTATCATAGCATAAAGCAAGGGTACTGCCAGCCTGCATATAGAGTTGTTTTTCATTGTTTGCAACGTTTGGCTGCACAACTTTTTCAAGCAACATCACCGCCTTTTTAACGTTACCTGTCTGAAAACAAACTTCGCCTTCAAGAGCTCGAAACCTGATAGGGCGGGTCAAAAAATGCTTTTTTATAGTGGAAATTGTCTTCTGTGCCTGCCGATACTCCTTCAATGTGAGATAGGCAGCAACGAGATCCTCCCAGATTTCGATATTTCCCGATTCCAGCAAAAGTGCTTTTTTAAAATCAGATATGGATGCGGCTTCCTGGCCATGTAGCAGTTTTACATTACCTCTGAGCAGATAGACATTACTGTTGTTAGGATGACGCTTGTTGATTTCATCAATCATAATAATTGCAGGTTCGGCAAAAGAGCTGTCCTGGGATGAACGCACAACAAACAGTTTTGCCAGATCAATTTTCTGTTGAAGAGTTACATGATTTGTATTGTAAAAACGGTTAAGATCTTCAAGAAAAACAGGATGATTTTTTGTCTGCACAGAGAGTTCGAGCAGGGTCAGCCAAGCTGGAAGGAATCGAGGATTTTCATGCAAAAGCTCCCTGAACACCTTGAAAGCAAGATCATGCTGTCCGGTTTGCATATAGAGTTCTCCAAGAGTGAGGCTGAGCTTCTCTTTTTCATTTCCCTGCTCGATAAGCTCCATCACCGTACCTATCGCATCCTGATAATGAAGAAGTTTTATTTCCATCAGCAACACCTGGGCCTGGGCAATCTTATCCTTCGGGTCAAGCGCAAGAATTTCCTGAAACACGGCGAGTGCTTTTTCAGGCTGATTCTCTGCCAGATATTCCAGAGCAAGAAAGGAGAGAGGTTCTGCACTGCCCGGATCAAGCACAGCAAGCTGCCGGTAGAGTTCGGCTGCCCGCCCATAATCATGCATCTGATGGGATAGACCGGCAAGCAGAGTTATATAATATTTATTACCCGGATTAAGTAAAGCGCTCTTTTCGCTGTAGAAACGGGCAGAGTCGATAATACCAAGACCAACATAGGCTTTCGAGAGTGCATAATGAATCGCGGCATTTGAGGAATCAGCCGACAATAGCTTTTTGTAACGATCTGCAGCTCCTCGATACCCCCCTTTTACATTGAGCAGCGATGCCATAACAAACTCTCTTTTTCTGGCTTCAGCAAGAGAATCGGAAGAAAAGAGTCCGGAAAGAACAGGCCTGGAAGAGCATGAAGAAAGCAAAATAATAGCGCAAATCAGAGTGCCGGTAAACACAAAAGTGAGAACACCCAGTCGATGAAACCGGCATACCAGCAACTTACTGATCCTGCTGCACATCAAACAAAGGGTAATCACTGCTTGCACGACCGGTTGAAAAGCGTAGAAATGCCTGATGTGTTGCTACCCGTCCCCTTGCAGTTCTTGCCAGATAACCTGCCTGGATAAGGTAGGGCTCGTAGACCTCTTCAATGGTATCCCTCTCTTCACCCACCGAAACAGCAAGAGAGGCAATTCCTACAGGTCCACCATTAAATTTATTGACGATGGTCTCCATAATTTTTTTGTCCATATCATCCAGCCCTTCCTCATCAATGTCAAGACAGTCAAGGGTCTTCATGGCAATAGAGCGGCTGATGAGCTCTTGGCCGCCCACTTGGGCAAAATCCCTGGCACGCCGGAGCAGTCTGTTGGCAATACGGGGTGTTCCTCTGGAACGTCCGGCAATTTCCGAAGCGGCCTCTTCATCAATACCGATGCCGAGAATTCCTGAAGATCTTATGATGATTCCTTCAAGAACTTCGGGTTCATAATAATCAAACCGGCTGTTGATCCCGAACCTTGCCCTGAGAGGTGAGGTAAGAAGACCGGAACGTGTAGTGGCTCCAACAAGGGTGAAGGGCTCTATGCGCAGTTGTACCGCCCTGGCGGAGGGCCCGCTGTCGAGCATGATATCAATACGGAAATCTTCCATGGCTGAATAGAGATACTCCTCTACTGCCGGGGGCATCCGATGAATTTCGTCAATAAAAAGCACATCTCCCTTTTGCAGACCGGTCAGAAGTCCTGCAAGATTGCCTGCCTTGTCGAGCAGAGGGCCTGAAGTTGACTTGATACTGCTTCCCATTTCAGAGGCAATAATATAGGCAAGCGTCGTTTTCCCGAGCCCTGGTGGACCGGATAATAACACATGATCCAATGCATCACCGCGCATTCGGGCTGCAGAAATAAAGACTTTCAGATTATCAGTCAGCCGCTGCTGACCAGCAAAATCATCCATAGAGAGCGGACGAATCTGTTCCTCGATCCTGGTTTCAACAGCATCAGGTGGTGTATTAAGAAGTTCGATTCTCAAACAGAAAACTTTACAGGTTGATCGTCATTATTTTTTTAGAGCTTGATACGCGGATCCGCCACAGCATAGAGTACATCGGCAAAAAGATTGCCAAGCACTATAAGAGAGCCGGAAATAAAGGTATTGGCAATAATCAGCGGATAATCCCTTGCAAAAATGGCTTCTACCGTCACCCTTCCCATACCCGGAAAAGCAAATATCACCTCAATAAACAAAGCACCGCTGAAAATAAAAGGCAACGAACTTCCCATGAGAGTAATGACCGGAAGAAGCGCGTTGCGCAGTGCATGTTTGAAAATAACTACATTTTCCGGTAATCCCTTTGCCCGCGCCGTACGGATATAGTCCTGCCGAATCACCTCAAGCATGCTTCCCCTTACATAACGGGCTATACCGGCTGCTCCGTTAATGCTGAGAACGGTCACCGGAAGTACCAGATGCCAGAAGCGATCTACGATAAATCCAAACACCCCATAACTTTCAGCACCTATCTCATTGAGACCTGAAACAGGAAAGATCGGAAACTTCAGGGCAAAAAGAATAATCATCATCAGGGCAAACCAGAACTCCGGCATTGAATAAAAAAAGAGTGCCGTCACGGTGAGAAACCTGTCGAGAAAGCTGTTCTGGCGAATCGCAGAAACAATACCGATAAGAATGCCAAAGGTAAAATTTGCTACAAGAGTAAGTCCAGCTATGGTCACTGTTATCGGCAGTGCTTCAGCGATGACATCGAAGACCGGCTGCTGGGCACGGCTGAAACTGCGCCCGAAATCACCCTGGAGAACATTGGCAAGCCATTTGAAATACTGTACAGGCAAGGGATCGTTAAGGCCATACTGCGCCCTGATCTGTTCGGCAACATTCGGACTGATACCCGGCTGGATAAAAAAAGCAGCTGGATCACCGGGCGCAAGCCTGATAATAAAAAAGGTCAGGGTCAACACCCCGAAAATCAACGGTATGGCAATGAGAAGCCTCTTAAAAATATAGATCAGCATGAAACGCTATGGTGCAACTGTTGTTGAAGGACGAAGTCTCCAGTCATCAATATTGTAGAATGAACCGGAAATATTGAGTTCCTCACCTTCAATCCTCTTGCTGAACCCTTGGGTTTCCTTGATCCAGTAGAGAAAGGTAACAGGCTGATCACGATGAAGAATCTCCTGATACTCAAGCCAGTAGGGCCTTGCCCCCTTGGGATCCATTTTCTGCTTGGCAAGCTCGCAAAGCTCATCAAGCCTTGAATTGCGGTAGCCCGTGAAATTAAAACGGCTCTTTTTAAGATTTGAACCCCATACATCAAGAGGATCGATTTCCAGGCCGATCGACCAGCCAGCCATCCACGCATCAAGTTTTCCCGCCTGAAGGTTCTCAAAAAAGACATTGGATTCCTGAACATCCAGCTTGCAGTCAATACCTATTGATCGAAGATTTTGCTGAATAATAACACTTGCATAGTTTCTTCTCGCATTACCTGCATTGGTATAGAGTACAAAACTGAACTTCCTGCCGTTTTTCTGCAGAATACCGTCAGCTCCTGGAATCCAGCCCTCAGCTTTGAGCATAGCCGAGGCTTTTGCAGGGTCAAAGGCATGAGGAGTAATCCTGCTATTATAGGCCCATTTCAGAGAGGGAGAAATATCATTGTTGCAGACCACGCCATACTGCTTGAGATAACCGTCGATGATCGCCTGGCGGTCAATCGCATTAGTAAGGGCAAGACGGACGGACGCCGAACCAAACAAGGGATGCGGTTTGAAAGTGCCGCTTTTCCGGTACTCTTCATGATCAATATTTGACCAGCCGACATAATCATAAACCCTCAGACCGACTGTTTTGATTTGAATCTGACGATTAGCCTTCAATAAAGCAGTGAAATCTTCCGGCTTTATATTTTCCACAACATCCGCAGCACCAGTCTGAAGCTGGGTCAGCCTCACCGTATAATCAGGCACCACCTTGAATGAGATTGAAGGAATATTTCCCGGTTTTGGAAGATTCGACCTCCGGTTGGATGCAAGAACTATCTCCTGCTGCTGCATCCAGTTTTTCAGCTTGTACGGGCCAGCACCAAGCGGATTAAGATTGAGCGGAGAGTGACGAAACTCATCAGGCTTGACATCTTTCCAGCGGTGAGCAGGAAGAGGTGTCAGTGATGTATGAAAAAGGGCAAGATGTTCTGGCACTGGTTTATAAAATCTGAAAATAAGCGTTGTATCATTTGGTGTCTCGATGGCTTTATCAAAATCAACCTGGCCCTTGTCGGCTCCAACCAGCTCTGCAAGGTACTGCTGCCGTGCACTTGCAATCACCGGATTACCATACAATTGATAGGAAAACTTGAAATCCCCGGATATGATGGGTTTCCCGTCATCCCAGAACGCATCATGGCGAAGAATATAGGTAATCGATTTATGGTCTTCCGACAGTTGCCAGCTTTTAGCTATAGCTGCTTTCGGTGTTTTTTTACCCTGACCCGGTGTAACATCCCGCAGTTTTTTTTCAAGGGCCATGTAGTTCATCAGTCCAGTCGTAGTATCAAACTCACTTTGAAGCAGAGCAGGATAGATAAGACTGAAAATGTTGCTTGAGGTAACCGTAGCCCCGATGACGGGATTCAGATAATCAGCATCACCGAGCATGGTGATAACAAGAGTAGAGTCCATCGCTGCGCTTGCGTGGCCGCTTTTTCCATGACTCCCGTTATGATTGCTGCATGAAGAGACGGCAACCACAACCAGGACAAGCAACAGGTAACCCGCAAACCTGCAGACTGCTGAGACCATGCCGGCACCTTTTTCACTCATGAATATCATCCTCTTTTTTTTCACTGTTGATCACGTTTTTAATCCTGTCGGTCAGCGCCTCGGCTGCCACATAATTTGAATATCTCTTCAAAAGAAAATTAAGTGCCACTACCTCAATGATAACGGTAATGTTTTTTCCGGGAAATATAGGTAATTGCACCAGAGGAACGTCTACGCCAAGAATTTTTGTAAATTTGGTATCCAATCCGAGCCGCTCATAGACCATCTCTTTATCCCATTCAAGTAGCTCCACTACAACCTGTACCTCCTTGACATCACGAATTGCCCGGATTCCAAAGGTCGCCCGAACATCAACAACACCAAGACCGCGGATTTCCATAAAATGGTCAACAATATGGTTCCTTTTGGCATTAAGCATCATCGATTCACCTTTCCGATGAATAACAACGACATCATCGGCCACAAGACCATGTCCTCGTTCAACAAGATCGAGTGCAATTTCAGATTTTCCGAGACCACTTTTTCCGATAAGCAGCACGCCGACACCGTAAACATCGACCATTGAACCGTGAAACTGCTGGTAAAACGAAAACTGATCATCAAGAAAGCCGGTGACAAAATAGATGGTTTTCGTGGAAGAGAGACGAGTGATAAAAACCGGAATACCCGCTTTTGTTGCCATATCGAGCAAAGCTTGCGGCATTTTGTTATTGCTGGTCAAAATAATGCAAGGAATTTTAAATCGCACAAGATTTTCAAATACCCTGTTTCTTTCATCTTCCGGCAAATGATTTAAAAACCTTGTTTCCGTATTTCCGAGAATCTGTACCCGTTTGTAGGTAAAAAGATTGGTAAAGCCGGCAAGCGCAAGTCCTGGACGATGAAGATCACGCTCAAAAATCCGCCGTTGCTGTTCGTCAACACTGTTCAGACGCCGCAACTTGATATCGTGCATCTTGCCTATGGTATTAAAAAAATAGGCGACCGTTATTGATCGCTTTTTTAATCCTTTTTGATCAAGGTTCATAGTGTAGGCTATCGAAGTGTTAATAGACTGCTGTAACATCTGCAGGACGTTCTCCTTACGCCCTGCAAAAATTTCATGGAACTGATGTTATTGCATTTTTTCCTTGTACTTCAGCAACTGGCGACTCAATGCCTCTATGCAGCTATCGATGGTCTGTTCATAGACCGCTCCCGCTTCCTTTGCGACAAGAACATTCTGTGGCACATGCACCGTTATCTCTGCAAGCTTATTTTTTTCAAAGTCATTTTTCTGATGATCAAGAATAACATGGCAGCTTATAATACCAGGATATACTCGTATAAGAGTGCGTACTGCGTTCCGGGCATACTCTTCTATGTCGGTATGATTACTGGAATGGCGTAAGGTAACCTTAACATTTACAGCATCATTAGCAACAACTTTTGTCATAATAACCTCCGTTAAATAAGGTGAACGTAATGAAGGAACAAGACCCCGGCAAACAGTTTATCCGGAGCCAACAACAGAACTCAGGCGTTTGGATGCGCTTTCCGGTAAACCTCTTTTAAGCGCTCAAAAGTAACATGAGTATATATTTCAGTGGTTGAAAGATTACTGTGTCCAAGCATTTCACTGACACTCTTAAGATCTGCTCCACCATTCAGCAGGTGGGTAGCAAAACTGTGACGCAGAATATGTGGATTTTTCTGTTTTTGTTCGGTGACCGACACGAGGTATTTTTTGGTCAATCTTTGGAGAAGCATGGGATAAAGCTTTTTGCCCTTTTCGGTTACAAAAACATAGTGTATGTCCTCAACCTCCCCCTCCCTACTTATTCTAAAGAAGTTTCTCCGTACTTCAAAATATTTTTTAAGTGCTTTTACAGTCAGCTGACCGACAGGAACAATTCTCTGCTTACTCCCTTTGCCTGTCAGCTTGACATATCCACTGTCAAGATCAAGATATTCCATCTTCAGTCCAATAAGCTCTGAAATACGAAGACCGCTGCCATAAAGCAGCTCAAGGATGCTCCTGTCCCGTTCAGACACAAATGATTCATGGAGAAGCTGGTTTCCCGTGGTATGAAAATCGTTCACACAAGCCGGAAGTACCTCATTAAAAAGCTTTTCAGTCTGCTGTTCAGTTAAAAAACCAGGAACTCGCCTCGGATACCTTGGTGTAGTAATATAGGATAATACCGAGCTTTTTATATGGCCGGCTTCCTGCAGAAATCGGTAAAAGCTTTTGACTCCGGCAAGCTTTCTTGCAATTGATCGCGGCTGAACTCCACGCTCTATCAATGAACCAATAAAAAGCCGTATATCGACGGAGGTTACCCTCTCTGGATCAAAACCACGTAAATTGACAAGCTCGAAATGTTGTACAAGAAAAGAAAAAAACTGCTCAAGATCAGTTCTGTAGGCAATAACAGTATTCGGCGAAAGATTTTTACGGCTTCTGAGTTTGCCGAGAAAGTCATCGACATGAAGAGTGGCTTCCAATAATAGTTCGGATGACCCGAATGACTTTAAATCCTTCATGATAGTGCAACACAGACCAGTTCCTCTTTATTTTTAAGGTAATACAAATTATCGCACCTGATTAGAAAATTGTTCAGGGAGGGCTTTTCGATACCCTCTGCCATTGAATCTTCATAGACCAGAGAGTTCATTCTCCAAACGTTAAGATATGAGTGCCACAGATCAGACTTACCCTGTTCATGCAAAGCCACAATAGTCAACGGGCCCCGAATTATGCATTCGCATCGGGCTGTTTTGGAGATACTTGCTCTCTGCAGGGTCATGCGCTCCTCTGCCATCTCGTCCGTCACAAAACAGGGAAGAATAACCTGCTGCCGCTCTTCCTCCGGCACGACCTCCTGCCTTATTGCATTAACCGAAGCACTCTCAAGTCCGAGGGTTTGAGTGTTCTCGCCGGTAAACGGATTGATGAGGAGAAAATGCCTCTCAGGAAAACCGCCAAAAACCGAAAGCTGATAAACAAGAAACTCATGATCAAGATTTGCAGCAAAGACAATGTCATGACGAGACCACACCACTTTATCCAACCTGAAATCAATCGCCCATATCCCCTTATGCTCTGGACTTTGGGAGTTATAGGCATAGCAATAGACCAAATTACCAAGTGTGGTTTCAAGCCCGACAAGCCACCCTTCACCGGCAGGAACAGGATGAAGATGATCCATCAACAGATAATCATCACGAATAACCCTGCCAGTTACTATATCAATACAGAAAAAGAGGCTCCTTCGGCTCGCTGCAAAGCGCTTCTGGCCGATAAGATCGCCTGTTTCTGTAAACATGAGCTGCCAAATAAGCGCACCATGACCAGCATTAAAATGCCAGCAGACAGAAAGCTGCTCTTCCTTGCTCTTCATGGATTGCTCTTTTGCCTTGTCATTTTATAGATATTCACTGAAACCTCCTTTCCTCCACCACTATACTTTCTCGGAAAAGGAGTTATCGAAAAATTATTTTCTGCGGCAAGCTCAAGAAACTGTTCCGCGAGCCTTCTTCGAGGATCAGCAATAAATGCAGAGCCAGTAGGCTTAAGAAGTTTATCAATCGCTGTGACAATAGGAAGCAGGTTCACTCTTTCATAAAGCACATCTGCAGCAAACAAAAGATCAAACTGCTCACTGCACTTCACCAGTCGCCAGTCAAGCCGTTCGTTTTCAAAAGTCACCCTGTTTTTCAAAGCATTATAGCGCACAAAACGAAGCGCCTCAAGGGAGTAGTCTGTAGCAAGAACACTGGCACCTTTCCATGCGGCAACAGTCGAAGCCATACCGACACCGGAACCGATCTCAATCACACGCAGACCCTTGAGTTGAAGTTCATCAGCAATAAATGACGAAAGTGTTATTGCTGATGGCCATATTTCCGCCCAGTAGGGCATCTGCTCATCTTTGAGAAACTCTTCGGGAGAGATTCTGTCCAGAAGAGCGTAACTGTCCAGAACACTTAGAAAAGTGAATGAGTACCCTCCGAAGCTATAGTGCATCTCAGTAAGATCATACTCATCCTCCAAAGCCTTATAAAGCAGCTCTAATTCCAATCCTTCCCCTTCGCTTGATAGATCTATCATTACAAACAGTTTACTTCCAGAGAGTACAAGATAAAAGCCTGGCAGAATTCCCTGCAGGTTCAGCTTTTACCAACAAAAAACCAACGGAATTTACCGATAAATCGCAATGGATTTTTATTTTGCAACAAAAAGAACCCTGTTTGTGGAAAAATTCCTGATATCAATAGTAAATCAACCCCGATAAACGATGAGAAAAGAAATCCTTGAAATCTTCGACAACACCTATCCCGACAGAGAGTACACTATCGAGATTGTCAACCCAGAATTTACCTCGGTGTGTCCTATAACCGGACTTCCGGATTTTGGCACCATAACAATCCGCTATGTGCCCGATAAAAGCTGCATAGAGCTGAAATCACTGAAATACTATTTTCTCGAGTTTCGTAATACCGGTATTTTTTATGAAAATATCACCAACAGAATCCTTGACGACCTTGTCAGTTGCCTTCAGCCAAGATCACTGAGCGTAATAACCGAATGGAAAGCAAGAGGCGGAATAACTGAAACTGTCACTGTCCACTATAGTGCTTCCCTTTGAAACATAGGGAGATAAAAAAAGCCTCAGAGGAGCTCTCAGAGGCTTTTTTTATTATGAACAGTGGAATAGCAGAGAAATCAGCAGCTATCAGAACTTGTTTTCAAGATACAGGACTATTGTTTTTGCTTCATCCGGGGTTATACCTGAACCAGCATTAGTCTGCATTCGAGTGACAACAACATCGACTTTCCCTGTTTTCTTATACTTGGTTCTGAAAGCATCCTGTACTGATGCAAGCGTATGGCATTTGTTACAGCGTCCATCGGTAAGTGTCTTTGCTGCTGCAAAGTCAAAACCGGCAGGTACTGGATGAGCTTTTATGCCTGTTGCAGGTTTTTCCAGAAAAGCAGACAGCTCCTTGACGGAACGAATGTATTTACCATCCAGGGTTGTCGTGCGCCCCGTGGTTGACAGTAAAATCCCTGAAGGCCTGAGCCACAGTAAGGCAAACATGACGGCAACAATCGCAATAATACTGAGAGGAAAACTCAAGAACCACTTATCACTGATTCTTGATGACATTTTGCCAAGACCCATAATAATGAGTGAGGCACAAAAAATCAACGAAAACCACCCCGCAAAGGAGCGCAAGGGAGTCAGGTATTCCGAAATGTTTTCAGCCGGCACCTTGTACCCGGTCAAAAATGACAACCCGAAAAACAATGACCCCATTAAGACAGCCCCGCCTATCGCTACAGCAATAAGCTTACCATTTGATTTGTTGTCCATGACAGGTAATGAATTAGGTGTTAGTGGCTTAACCCAAAAAATTATGTAGTAAGATAAGCATAAATAGTAAAGGTGACAAACAGAATCCACAAAAAAAGGTTGTGTTGATAAATCACTATCTGATGAAACATGAGGAGCATACCCGTCATTAGCTGTCATTCAATGTCATGAATGATCAAGGAAATGAAACATAATTTGTTACTCACTTGATTTTTTAGAATACTTCAGGCAGTACAACTGAAACAATGAATTTTTATGCCTAATGATCACATCAACCAGCAGTATTATCGATTTTGAAAAAGCTGAACGCGATTTTCTCTTTCTTCTCCAATGTTTTCAGGAGATACTCCGTGACCTTGGAGAGAATGAACTTGCAGCGCACCTCCCATGGCAGAATGCGGGAATGCCTCTTGAAAACTATCCTAATACCGAACGCGCCCTTCAGGCATTTTCAATTTTTTTTCAGCTTCTCAATATGGCTGAAGAAAATTCAGCCGCCCAGAATCGGCGTGCGCTAGAAGCTGAAAACGGATTATCGTTTCTCACCGGCCTCTGGGGTAAAGCCCTGTTGCATTTCCGTGAACTTGGAATTCCGGAAACAACAATCTGCTCCCTGCTTCCTGAGGTTAGCATCAATGCCGTGCTGACAGCACATCCGACCGAAGCAAAACGGAAAACCGTGCTTGAACAGCACAGGCAGCTTTATCTGCTTCTGGTCAAACGGGAAAACCAGATGTGGACTCCACTTGAACAGCTTGATATCCGCAATGAGATCAAGGTCATCCTTGAAAGACTGTGGAGAACCGGAGAGATCCTTTTTGAAAAACCTCAGGTTTCTGCTGAACGGAGAAATGTCATTCACTACCTCTATAATATATTCCCTGAAGTTCTACCCATGCTTGACAAACGGCTCATACAGGCATGGAATGCAACTGGATTTGATACCGCCAAACTTTCCGACCCCCGCAATATGCCCGGCCTCAGCTTCGGCAGCTGGGTTGGCGGTGATCGTGACGGCCATCCACTTGTAACCGCCAGCGTTACTGAAGAGACTCTTGCCGATATGCGCCAAAACGCACTTGCACTTGTCCAGCGTCATCTCAGGGAACTTGCTTCAAAATTAAGCCTTTCCGAAAGACTTCAGACTCCAGCAGAACAGCTTGCAGTGCGAATAGAGATCCTCAGCAAAAAACTTGGGCAGAGTGGTTATGAAGCTATTGACAGAAACCGGCATGAACCCTGGCGTCAGTTTCTAAATCTTGTTATCGCATCTCTACCGTTTGATTCTGAGCTATCGGAGACCATTACAAAAACCTGCGAACCCCGTCACTACTCTGGTTCAGATGAACTCCTGAAGGATCTCTCGCTTCTGAGAGAATCACTGCTTGCTGTCGGTGCACAGCATATCGCGGACATGGAGGTTGCACCGGTTTACAGAATCGTACAAACCTTTGGATTTCATCTCGGATCGCTTGATATCCGTCAGAACAGCCACGTTCACGAGCTTGCCCTCTCCCAGCTTATGGCCGCTGCGGGTATGAATGGCAACGATTTCCTGAATTGGGATGAACCTGCAAGAAGAGCCTTCCTTGACCGGGAACTTCAGTCGCCCCGCCCATTTACCCATCCCGACATGACTGCAGGAGCTGAAGCCGAAACAGTCCTTGCCTGCTACAGGGTTTTAGTGAACCATACCAAAAAATTCGGCACAGATGCTTTTGGCTCTCTTATTGTCAGTATGACAAGAAATGTATCTGACCTGCTCATCGTCTATATTTTTGCAAGAGAAGTCGGACTGATGACCCCGTGCGAAGATGGAGATGCCTGTTTACTTCCTGTCGTTCCACTCTTTGAAACCATTGAGGATCTGAAGAAAAGTCCTGCGATACTGCAGGAATTTCTTCTCCACCCGATCACACAAAGAAGTCTCGATTTCCGAAAAAAAACAACTGGAAAAAAAAGAAAGCTCCAGAAGGTTATGATCGGATACAGCGACAGCAACAAGGATGGCGGCATTTTTGCAAGCACCTGGACGCTTTATCGCGCCCAGGAAGCACTGCTTGAAGCCGGCAGACAGTGTGAAACAGAGATTCTGTTCTTCCATGGAAGAGGAGGAAGCATCAGCCGGGGAGCAGGACCAACTCACCGTTTCATCAGGGCACAACCATACGGCTCTTTTAATGCCGGAATGTGCTTTACCGAACAAGGTGAAACCATTGCACAGAAGTACGCCAACCGCATCAGTGCAGTCTATAATCTTGAACTCTTCATGGCCGGCACAGCAGAATCCCTTATCAGACAACGGCAGGGAGAAAAAAGAGTGCACCCACTTGAAGCAGTGATGGACATGCTCTCTGAACAAAGTTACCAGGCTTACCGAAAACTGATCGGCACAGAGGGTTTTCTCACCTTTTTCCGTGAAGCCACCCCTATTGATATTATTGAATCAACAAGAATAGGCTCCCGACCTTCACGAAGAAGCGGAAAAACAAGCCTTGAAGACCTCCGAGCCATCCCTTGGGTTTTCAGCTGGAACCAGGCACGTTTTTCCCTGTCAGGCTGGTACGGAGTCGGCTCGGCGCTTGAGTTTCTGCATATAAATGCTCCGGAAAGCTTCAATGAGATCCGTGCCAGAAGCCACGCATGGCCGCCTCTTCGTTACATTATCAGCAATGCCGACACAAGTATGGCATCGGCTGATCTGCAAATTATGCACCAGTACTCGGCACTGGTCAGTGACAGCACCATCAGGGAGAATATTCTCGGTATGATCGAAACCGAATATCATCGAACTAAAAAGTATATCGAAATACTTTTCGCTGAGCCCCTTGAAACCCAGCGACTTAATGTCAACAAATTTATTGCCCTCCGTCGTGAGGGACTTAACATGCTTCACCATCAGCAAATCAAGCTGCTCAAACAATGGCGGGTAGTGCAGGATTCTGGCCAGCAAAAAGAGTCAGACGCCCTGCTGATGGAACTATTTCTGACAGTCAACGCCATATCAGGAGGATTGCGCACAACCGGTTAAATAAATTGTCGATTGATGCACCAGAAAATTAATAAATGAGCGTCCATTAAATTATAATCCCATTGCTACCTGAAAAAAGAGAAGGTGTAAGACAAAGAGCATTGAACTTTGACAGAAGGTATGATTAGCTTTGATAATTGTTAAAACACGCAAATAACCATGAAAAAAACCATCTTGCTGGCAGCAGGAATTACAATTTTATTTTTTGCTCATCAACCAGTTAATGCTCAAGCGGATATCGGTATTCGCGTTGGAGGCATTCATGTTAATGTTGGGGATAGACCGAATTTTGTCATTGAAACAAGACCTACATTTGTTTACGTGCCTGAACTTGGATTTTCAGTCGCTGTTGGATCTCCTTATGATTTCGCCTACTTCGATGGCTCCTATTACATAAGCCGGGACGGATATTGGTACAGTTCCTCTTATTACGGAGGACCGTGGGCTGTCGTCAGCTTTGACAGGCTTCCGCATGCACTAAGAGCACATCGTTGGGAAGAGATAAGAAGGTTCCGAGACAGAGAGTATCGCAGACATGACCACAATTACTGGGAGAATAGGGACCGGCATGACGAACACGACCGTAGAGATGGCAGGGATCAACGCCATGAAGAGAACCGTGACCAACGCAATGATCACAATCGATAGATGAGTAAACTGTGCTATTGAGAAAGAAAGATAACGACGCACCAATAAAAAGCCCTTCTTAATGGAGGGTTTTTTATTGGTGCGTCGTTAACATTAGACAAATCAGTAATGCTAAATAAATAATTATTTGGAGGGCGCTTCACATGGTCAAGATTTATAATCTTTTTTTAGCGTCAGTTATCTTATTATTATCTTTGTTTTCCAGCGATTTATACGCATCAACCGAGAAGAAGGCTGGAGTTGTATTGCTTCAATGCTCATGATGATGCCAAAGATCAAATAGTGAAATGGATCGACAAATTATTGTTACTCTTCTGAAATTAAAACAAGAATAATTTGGAGTATTGCAGAATACATCTCTTGTTTCATAAAAAAAATATTTTGTTTGTTCATTTTTTATTAAATTTGATTGTATTCTTCTACAATGAAGAATTATTTAAGCAACTTTAACTAACATCAATTATGCCATCAACCAAACTTTCAGAAATCAAATCCCAAATAGCTGAGCTTCAAAGGGAAGCCGATGAGATCATCAAGAACGAGCGAATTGCTATTATTAGAGATATTAGGGAAAAAATAGATATTTACGACATTACAGTCGATGAACTTCAGCGGAAGGGAAAGGCAGTTAAATCTGCGACAACAAAAAGTCCATCTGTCATTAAGTACAAGAAAAGTGAGAATGAATATTGGGTTGGCAGAGGCCCGAAACCAGGTTGGGTTAAAGACGTTGAAAAAAACGGCGAAAGCATTGAACAGTACAGAGTGCAAGAGTAACTACTTTTTTAATCGCGTTTTATTGGAATATTAATTCTATTGAGGCTTTTCACAAAGCCTCATTTTTTTTTACTCATCAATTGGCAAAGTCATATTCGCGCCACTCACCCACTCTCTTTAGCCATTCAACTATTCAGATACGGTTATAAACTGATACCCAACGACCCTGTCATACATGAACGATTCTCCCTTGACACCAATCAGTTGTATTGTCATCGCGTAACACAATACAACTTTTTCTGGGCTCCGGATATCTTTGACCCTAAACATTTCTTCGCATCGCGTATCACTTTCCTTCTCTATTCTTGAATCAAATGAACGTTTTCCTGGATCTGTTTTTTATCCCTTCGATATGCCACAATACCTTCAATAGTCACCTCATAGAATTGTATTCCTCTGAAATAAAAAACAAATTAGAAAACAAGCTGATAGTTGTATAAATTGCGTATATGTAAAAAGGTTATTCAACTATTTTTTTATGCTCTCCACTCTCAACGCTGCAGCCCTGACAGGTATTGACGCCATTAAGGTTACAGTTGAAACCAACGTAACGGGAGGCATCCCTTCCTTTACCGTTGTTGGCTTGCCGGACAATGCTATAAGGGAGAGCAGGGAAAGAATTCTTACGGCAATCAGAAATTCAGGATTTACTATCCCTCCTAAAAAAATAACGGTCAATCTTGCACCTGCAGATATAAAAAAAGAGGGGACAGCATTCGATCTCCCTATTGCCATTGGACTTCTTGGTTCACTTCAGATTATCACTCCCCAATTCGATGATCTTCTGATTATGGGTGAACTGGCCCTTGACGGTTCAGTAAGAAGAATTATCGGAGCGCTCCCGGTAGCCATTATGGCGGGAAAGGAACACATTAAACGTTTAATTGTGCCGCTCTCAAACGCGCCTGAAGCAGCCGTTGCTGTTTCAGCATCACATTCAGGTATTAAGGTCTATGGCGTCGAAACCCTGAATGAAACCGTTGAACTGGTAAACGAAACGAGGGAGTTCACTCCGGTGAGTGTGAATATTGCAGAGTTGTTTAACAGTGAACAGGAATACCCTGTTGATTTTTCTGATATCAAGGGACAGGGAGCAGCAAAAAAAGCACTTGAAATTGCTGCGGCAGGCAGTCATAATGTTATAATGATCGGTCCTCCTGGCAGTGGAAAAACAATGCTTGCAAAAGGGTTATCCGGAATCCTGCCTCCTCTCAGCTTTGAAGAGTCGCTTGAAACCACAAAAATCTATTCAGTTTCCAACCTTCTTGATAAAGAGAGTCCTCTTATGGTGACTCGCCCATTCCGCAACCCCCACCATACGACAAGCAATGTCGCGCTGATCGGCGGTGGCTCTACAGCAAAGCCAGGAGAGGTTAGCCTTGCCCATAACGGCATTTTGTTTCTTGATGAACTCCCCGAATTTACCCGGAACGCCCTCGAAGTGCTCCGCCAGCCCCTTGAAGAGAGAGAGGTTACCGTTTCAAGAATCTCTGGCACCACAAGGTTTCCCGCAGGCTTCATGCTTATAGCTGCCATGAATCCAAGCCCGGCTGGCGCACTGAAAGATCCTGACGGTAACTTGACCGCTCCGCCCCAACAGATCCAGCGTTATCTTGCAAAAATTTCAGGCCCGCTGCTTGACCGCATAGACATCCATATTGATGTGCCAAAAGTTGAAAACACCGACCTGTTTTCCTCCGGAGCATCTGAAAACTCATCGGCAATACGACAGAGGGTCATATCAGCCAGAAAAATCCAGCAGGATCGGTTTGCTGCCCTGGCATCACAAAAAATTTATAGCAATGCCCAGATGAACACCAAGCTGATCAAGAGATTCTGTCAGCTCGATAAAAAAAGTTCACAAAAACTTATGGATGCCATGAACAACATGAATCTCTCTGCAAGGGCACACGACCGGATCCTTAAGGTCAGCCGCACCATTGCCGACCTTGACAATTGTGAACAAATTGCCATGAAGCATCTCATACAGGCCATCCAATACCGCAACCTTGATCGCGATTTCTGGAGCTTTTGATTGTCCATTTATACCGGCTCTGTCCATTAAAAACAGTAAAGAAATTGTGGACTCTCTCCCTATATTTAACTCTGTTAAAATAGATTCATAATAAAATCGTAGGGAGACCTTCATGAATGCAAGGGAAAAGCTCAGTTATACCCTGCTGCTTGCCGGAACACTTTTTATTACAGCACCCTGCCATGCCGCCCAAACTGCGGAAAGTGTGGATGCTCGCATAAGCCGTCTTGAGCAGGAACTTGCCGAACTGAAATCGCTGGTAAAAACACCCCCACCCGTCACAGCAGACGCAAATATTTCTGAAAAAAAAAATTGACCCACTGAATAGTGTAGCGGTAGCGCCCTCTTCCGGCGTCAAGGTTGAGCTCTACGGTTTTGCCCGCTTTGACGCTTCATACGATACCGGAAAAATATATCCCGGCAATATCGCTTCGTGGGTTCGTCCCGAAAATCTCAATAATCATGATAACGAATGGGATCTTACAGGTACAGCCACAAGGCTCGGCCTGAACCTCAGCGGTCCGGATACAGATTCCATAAAGCTTTCCGGAAACATTGAAATTGATTTTCTTGGTGGAGGTACCGAAAACAACATGATCCCAAGAATGCGTCACGCATACCTCAAGGCTTACTGGCCAACTTCCGATTTCAGCATTCTCGCAGGTCAGACCTGGGATGTAATCTCTTCACTGATCCCGTTTGTCGATGATCCTGCTATTATGTGGGCTGCCGGAAATATTGGTGCCCGCCACCCTCAGCTGAGACTCACCAAGGGATTTTCGACCGGAGAAAAAAGCCGTATTGAGCTTGTCGCCGCAGCTTCCAGAACAATCGGCGAAACAAACATCCTCGCTGACACATGGAACACCGATCCAGGGAAAGATGCCAATATGCCAACAATCCAGGGAAAAATTGCTTTTTCCGAACCGCTGCTGGTGGATAACCAACCGGCATCCATTGCTGTTTCGGGCCATTACGGCCAGGAGGAGTGGGACACCGATAAATCAGGAAATCATAAAACGCTTGACTCATGGTCATGCAATATGGAACTCTTGATGCCCCTCAATGAACAATTCACCTTTGCCGGCGAATGCTTTACCGGCTCGAATCTCGACGACTATTATGGAGGAATTGTTCAGGGCGTTAATACAACCACACTGAAAGATATCCGATCAAGAGGCGGATGGGCTTCACTCAGATACAACTTCTCCCCTTCAGCAACTCTCAGTATCGGGGCCGGTATTGACAACCCGAATGATAATGACCTCCCTCTCGGCGGAAGAACTCTGAATCAGACTATTTTCGCTACTTTTATCAAAAAAATAACCCCAAATTTTATCCTTGGATTGCAGCTTTCAGATTGGAAAACCGACTACAACAATATTCCCGAAAGCAACGCAATCAGGGCTCAGAGCTCTTTGACCTATAAGTTTTAACAGTATAAGCAGATGCTCCCCCGCCGAAAGAATCAGCATTGCTGCGGCGGGGAAGGAAAATAATTCAGCGGATAGTGATTTCACAGGGCATAACGGCAAGCATATGAAGCTGACCGGACACCATCAGCATCTCATAATAAGCCTCCATGGTACTGAACTGATGCTCAGGAATGAACTCATGTAACAGCTGTTTTTTGATGGCAGCTGATATTCTTTCAGCCAGGCCGGTATCACTTCCCTGCCGGAGAAATTCCCACCAGGCTTTCTGCACTGGATAGAGCACAAGTTTGGGGTGTTTTGCTGGATCGATCTTTGCGAGAAGCTGTGCAGCATGAATGGCATCAAAAAGTCCTCCCATTCGGTCAACAAGACCTGCTTTCATCGCGCGACTTCCTGTCCAGACCCTTCCCCCGGCAACAGAGTCAACCTGCGCAATCCTCATCTTTCTTGACGCTGCAACTTTTCCGATAAAATCGTAATAGACCTCCCCAGCCGCTGCAACAAATTTGTTGTATGCATCTCCTTCAAGCGGTTTGAAAAGCGTATTGGCATCGGCATACCTGCCTCGAGTGACGACGGTACGACCCAGTCCGATTTTTTCCGCAAGCCCTTTGATATTGGGTTTCAGGGCATAGACCCCTATTGATCCGGTAATAGTCAGTGGCTCGGCGTAGATGGTTTTGCCTGCGAGTGCTGCCATATAGCCGCCGGATGCTGCCACACCCGACATGGAGACCACAAGAGGTTTCCTCTTCGCAGCTGCATCAAGCATCTGAAGCATATCGGAGGAGGCAAGGGCATCGCCGCCCGGGCTGTCAATACGCAGGACAATAGCTTTGACCTTGTTGTTCTCCAAAGCCGAATCAAGGGAGTTTCTCAGAGTCTCAACATCAATGCCTTCACTCACCTCCCCGGCACCACTGCCTGCAGAACGAACAATCATGCCCGAAAGCGTAACAACAGCAATGCTTTCATCACTTTCTGCCTTAAGAGGCCATTCAACAGCAGAACGATACTGTGCAGCCCGTACATAAGCATCATTATCGCTTGTCAAATCCTTTCCAGTTATTTTCTTCGTCAATGATCGCTGCAACTCCCAGGAAGATGCTATGCCATCGACCAGTTTGAGCTCTTTAGCCCTCCCGGCCGACATCAGCGGTTCAGAGTTCATAAGCGATGTTAAAGCGTCACGAGTAATCCCGCGCCGTTTGGACAGGTAACCCAGATAATCATCAAACACCTCGTCAAGCAGCACATTAATCTCTTCAAGCGACTCCTTGCTTGACCCTGTCAGAAGAAAGGGTTCGATACCGCTCTTGTACTTTTTCCATTGTGCGGCCTGAAACGAAACACCTAATTTTCCAAACGGAGTGGTATAAAAGAGTGTTTCCGCCTTGAGTCCATCAAGCAGAAGAAATCCGCCACGTTCAATAATAATGGAGTCACACGCCGCAGCAAGGAGGTAATCGTTATCCTCGGCAGAGTGAAGAAGGGCTGTGACTTTTTTGCCCCCCCGGCGCGCATGTTCAACAGCCTGCCGGATTTCAGCTATCTTGGCTGGAGTTGCCTGCAGCCCTCCAATATCAAGAAGCACCTCCTTGATGCGCTCATCTGTTGCGGCATGATCAAGGATAAACAAGATTTCCTGCAGAGAGAGCGATTCACGGGAAGAGAAAAATGGAAGCGAGGAGCTTTCATGGCGAGTCTCACTGATGGTTCCGCCAAGCGGTATGCAGAGCACAAAACGGTCAGGAAGGCTATGTGAAGAGCGAAGAGCCCAAAACATGCCGCCACAAAACAGGATAAAAATAATGATGAAAGCCAGGCAACCGTTGCGGAAACAGCCCCGCTTTTTTTTAGGTGTGTTCGTATTATTCATAAAGCAGGCAGCTTACCTTGTGTCCATTACTATTAATATTGAGCTCTTTAAGGTTTGGTTCCATGAGTCTGCACTCGGCCATCACTTCTGGACAACGTGGATGAAAACCACATCCAGAGGGAATCTGCATGGGCCCGGGTAGATCTCCCTTTAAAAGAATCCGTTCTTTTTTTGCGCCGATTTCAGGATTGGGGATGGCCGAAAGAAGCGCTCTTGTATAGGGATGACGGGGGTTGGCGTATAGCTCACTGGAATCGGCAATCTCCACAATCTTTCCAAGATACATGACCGCAACCCTGTCAGATATATATTCAACAACCGAAAGATCATGGGCAATAAAAAGATAGGTCAAACCGAGATCTCTCTGAAGATCCTTGAGCAGATTAATGATCTGCGACTGAATTGAAACGTCGAGAGCAGAAACTGGCTCATCGCAGATAATGAATTTCGGGTTGACTGCCAGTGCCCTTGCAATACCGATGCGCTGGCGCTGCCCTCCTGAAAACTCATGGGGATAACGGTTGAAATATTCCCGACTCAAACCAACAAGATCAAGCAGCTCTTTAATCCGCTTACGGGCGGCCTCCCCACGGGCAATACCATGGACAAGCAAAACCTCCTCGAGCATCTGCCCGACGGTAAGGCGTGGGTTCAGTGAACCGAAGGGATCCTGAAAAATCATCTGTATCTGCTTGCGCAGAGCGCGGAATTCACGATTTCCGATACCGGATATTTCCTGCCCTTCAAACTCAATCTTTCCCGTCACAACAGAACGGCCCAGACGAATCAGTGCTCTGCCAAGTGTGGTTTTACCGCAGCCTGACTCACCTACCAGGCCAAGCGTCTCTCCCTGAAAAACATCAAATGAAACCCCGTTGACAACCGGTATCGAGACTGGTTTGCCAAAACCACTGTTCTTCCTTTCAAAAAAATGTACCCGCAGCTCCTTGACTGACAGTAATGGCTTTTGATCCTTCATCGTTAACTGAACGCTGTTTATCGTATTTTTATTAGTATAATAAATACCAGTGTGAATTTACCATAACAAACCCTTCGTTCAAGTCTGTCTTTTACCCTTGCAAACCCCACATTTACATACCGGAACACTTTACGTTGTTGCAACGCCTCTCGGTAATCTCGAAGACATTACCCTGCGGGCCATAAAAGTTCTTGGTCAATCCGGAGCTATCGCCTGTGAAGATACGCGCCGCGCATCGATTCTTCTCAAGCATTTCGATATTACCGGCAAAAAGCTTATCAGTTACCACAACTACAATGAGCCAAAAGCTATCGCCCACATTATCGCTCTCCTTGAAGAGGGTAGTGATATCTCTCTCATCACCGATGCTGGTACCCCAGTTATCAGCGATCCCGGATATGCGCTGCTGCACGCCCTGCATGAACGGAACCTGAAAGTTATCCCGATTCCCGGAGCATGTGCACTGACAGCTGCACTTTCAGCATGCCCTTTGCCGGTCAACAATTTTTTCTTTGCGGGTTTTCTTCCGCATAAAAAAGGGCGTAAAAGCCGGCTTGAATATTTAGCTGCGCTGCAAGCCTCCTTTGTGGTTTATGAGTCGCCATACAGAATCATGAAGCTTCTTGATGAACTCAGCAATATTGTTCCAGATGCAGAGATTTTTATCGGACGGGAGATGACAAAAATACATGAAGAGTATATTACAGGAACCATTGAAGAGATCCGTCAACGGCTTGCAGATGGAAAAACCAGAGGAGAGTTTGTTGTCGTTGTTCATCCTGCCGGAAAAAAAATAATCAAATCAGAAACCGACCATGCAGATCATCACTGAACCTGGGCAGATGCAGGCCATTGCCGAAAAACTTCGGCTCAACAGGCAGTGTATAGGCGTCGTCATGACGATGGGTGCGCTGCACGAAGGCCATCTGAGTCTTGTAAAACTTGCCCGAGAGAGCGCAGGCATCATTATTCTCACCATTTTCGTAAACCCCACTCAGTTTGGAGTGAACGAAGATCTCCACCTATACCCGCGACCTTTTGAAAAGGATGCCGCCCTTGCAAAATCGGCTGGGGTCGACTACCTTTTCGCTCCTGAAACTGGAAGTATCTATCCCGAACACTCCCAGACAACGGTTGAATGCAGCGGTGTAGCCAGCAGGTTCGAAGGAGAACGGAGGCCTGGCCATTTTAAAGGAGTGGCCACCATAGTGACCAAGCTGCTGAATATCACAAAACCTCATATAGCCATCTTCGGTGAAAAGGATGCACAGCAACTCGCGGTCATCCGTCGGCTTGTTGAAGATCTCAATATGGATATTAAAATTATCGGGGCACCAATTGTCAGGGAAAAAAATGGACTCGCGGTAAGCTCGAGAAATATCTACCTCTCAAACGAGGAGCGTGATGCCGCCACCATCCTTTACAAGGGAATCTGCCATGCCCAGCAAAGGGTTGGCGAACAGGCACATAATCTTCTTACCATTGCTGAAGAGATCGAAGCGATGATTAACCGAACACCCGGATGCCGCTCCGACTATGTCGGTTTTGTCGATGAAGCAACCTTTGAACCAGTTGAAACTGCTGAAACAGGCAGGAAGTACCTGCTGCTTCTTGCCATGTACTCAGGAGCGGTGAGGCTTATCGACAATGGGAAGATAGATGCATGATACGCGGTGAAAGATCAAGGTTACCGGAACAGACTTTTTTGTATTATATTTAATGACGCGGTCGTTGTTTTCAGCATGGCAGCAAAACAGTGAACTCTGCATTGAGCTTATGGCCGGAAGAGGGAGACCTATGCATGAAAAAAACCGGACAGCATTTTTATCACACTTTCAAAGATATTCATGATTATTAACAAGAAAATTGATCTCGGCCAGGGGAAGATAATCTCTATCGAAACCGGCAAGATGGCTAAGCAGGCAGACGGCGCTGTAGTAGTCCGTATGGGCGACACTATGGTTCTTGCAACAGTGGTATCAAGCAAAAAAACACCTCCACCAAATCAGGACTATTTTCCACTACAGGTTGAATACCGTGAAAAATATTCAGCTGCCGGCAAATTCCCGGGAGGTTTTTTCAAACGTGAAAGCCGCCCTTCCGAAAAAGAGATTCTTTCAGCACGATTGATAGACCGGGCACTCAGACCGCTCTTTCCCGACAGCTACCTCTATGAAACCCAGATCATTGTAACCGTTATCTCTTCCGACCAGATCAATGATGCCGATGTGCTCGGCGGTCTGGCTGCATCAACCGCCATCATGGTCTCCGACATTCCTTTCCACAACCCGATGTCCGAAGTACGGGTTGGCAGAATCAACGGCCTGTTTGTCATTAATCCTGATGTTAACGAGCTTCTTGAGAGTGACATTGATATCTGCATCGGCGGCACGATAGATACCATCTGTATGCTTGAAGGTGAAATGAAAGAGATTTCAGAAGCCGAGATGCTTGATGCCATCAAATTCGGACACGATGCTATCCGCAAACTCTCTGCACTCCAGAACGAGATTGCTGCCGAGGTTGCCAAACCAATCCGCCCCTTTAATCCAACTCTCATTCCGGCAGAGCTTACCGAAGTTATTCGCGGTTGTTGTGAAGTCCGCCTCAAAGAGCTTGCCTATACTCCGCTTAAAAAAGAAGATCGTGCCGATCAAACTGCCCACATCTACAAAGAGTCCATAGAATCAATCATTGAGCACTTCAAGGCCTCAATAAGCAGCGAGGATCTTGCCGCTGATCCAGCCAAAGCCCTCTGCCTGAACGCTCATATCATTGAAGAGCAGATCCACTCGGTCGAAAAGAGAGTAATGCGCCACATGATTCTTGATGACGCAAAACGCCTTGACGGCAGAGCCCTTGACCAGGTTCGCCCGATCAGCATAGAACTTGGTGTCATCCCGAGAGCCCACGGCTCTGCACTCTTTACAAGAGGAGAGACACAGGCTCTTGTAACCATTACCCTTGGCACCAATAAAGATGCCCAGTCAGTTGATAACCTGACAAACAGTGCTGATAAAAAATTCTTCCTCCACTACAACTTTCCGCCGTTTTGCGTCGGTGAGGTTGGAAGACTTGGAAGCATCGGTCGCCGGGAAATCGGTCACGGCAATCTTGCAGAGCGATCCATTAAAATGGTTGCCCCGACCGACGTTGAGTTCCCCTATACCATAAGAATCGTTTCGGACATCCTTGAGTCGAACGGCTCATCTTCAATGGCTTCAGTATGCGGTGGAACCCTGGCATTGATGGATGGAGGTGTTCCAATCAGAAAACCAGTATCAGGCATCGCCATGGGACTGATCAAGGAGGGAGAGTCCTACGCTGTGCTTTCTGATATTCTCGGCAATGAGGATCATCTTGGTGATATGGATTTCAAGGTTGCCGGCACCAGAGATGGTATTACAGCCTGCCAGATGGACATCAAGATTGACGGTCTTGACTATCATATCCTTGAAACTGCTCTTGAGCAGGCCCGCAGAGGACGGCTGCACATCCTCGACAAAATGGAGGAGGCTATCCCCTCTTCCCGCCTTGACCTTGCCAACTTTGCACCAAAACTTACAACCATAAAAGTGCCGGTTGACTGCATCGGCATGATTATCGGCAAGGGTGGAGAAACTATCCGCAGTATTACGGAAGAGACCGGTGCGGAAATCAACATTGCGGACGATGGAACCGTTACCATTGCCTGTTCGACCAGTGAAGGAACCAATGCTGCACTTGCCACTATCAAAAGCCTTACAGCAAAGCCTGAAGTTGGCACGATCTACATCGGAAAGGTTAAAGATGTTCGTGATGAACTTGGCGCTTTTGTTGAATTTCTTCCAAAAACAGATGGTCTGGTGCACATCTCTGAAATAGCAAAAGAGAGAGTCAATAAAGCCAGCGATCACCTGAAAGTCGGTGACAAGGTGAAGGTTAAACTGGTTGAAGTCCGCAAAGATCCACGTACCGGAAAAATGCGCTTTGCCCTTTCAATAAAAGCTGTTGACCAGGCAGAGGAGCCGGGCAACGAAAACAAGTAAACACGACCAACTTAAAAAGGCAGTGCAGTTAAACCGGCACTGCCTTTTTTATTATCTCCTTTTTCATAGTTCAAGGCACGATTGTATTGACTCTGTCTGAACTGTTTCAGAGGAATACAACGTCATCATCAAAAAACCATGAAGTACGAATTTTCAGCAATAGAACAAAAATGGCAGGCTTCCTGGCAGAAGCACAATACCTTTACATCGGGGGAGGATGCTGGCAAGCCAAAATACTATGTGCTCGACATGTTTCCCTATCCAAGCGGCACCGGGCTCCATGTAGGACATCTTGAAGGATACACCGCTTCGGATATCACAGCTCGATACAAAAGAAGCTGCGGCTTCAATGTGCTGCACCCGATGGGATGGGATGCTTTTGGACTGCCAGCTGAACAGTTTGCCATTAAAACAGGAACCCACCCGAAAACAACTACTGAAAATAACATCAGGAGTTTCAAGGAGACCCTTCAGGCAATGGGTTTCTCCTACGACTGGCAGAGAGAGATAAATACCACCGATACCGGATATGTGAAATGGACTCAGTGGATTTTTCTCAAGCTCTATGAGCGTGGACTGGCCTATATGTCGAAAGTTGACGTTAACTGGTGCGAAGAGCTCAAGACCGTTCTTGCCAATGAAGAGGTTGAGGAAAAAATTTCAGAGGGATACACGGTTGTCCGCCGCCCTTTGCGGCAATGGGTATTAAAAATAACAGCGTATGCCGATCGACTGCTTGCCGATCTTGAAGAGCTTGATTGGCCGGAAAACGTCAAACAGATGCAGCGCAACTGGATTGGACGTTCGGAAGGAGTCGATATTGATTTTGAACTCCCCTGCCACAACAAAAAACTGAGAGTCTATACAACCCGGCCCGACACCCTTTTCGGTGCCACCTACCTTGTCATTTCACCCGAACATCCCCTTGCTGAAAAGCTTGCTACTGCCGGACAGCTGATTGAAGTTAAAAGCTATATTGGCCAGGCAAAACTGAAAACAGAACTGGAACGAACTGGTCTTCAAAAAGAGAAAGCAGGCGTTTTTACCGGTTCTTATGCCATTAACCCTGCAACCGGCCAGCCTCTTCCGGTCTGGATCTCAGACTTTGTGTTGACAAGCTACGGTACCGGAGCAATCATGTCGGTTCCGGCCCATGACAGCAGAGACTGGGAGTTTGCCAGGCAATACAACCTCCCCATCATTGAGGTCATTAAAAGCCCTCATGATGTTCAGGAACAAGTGTTTGAAGGAAAGGAGAGCTTTTGTGTCAACTCCTCCAACAGCGAGATCACTCTCGACGGACTCACCTTTGCTGAAGCTTTTGAGCGCATGGCATCATGGCTTGAAAGAAAAAAAGTTGGCGAAAGAAAGGTTAACTATAAACTCCGCGACTGGATATTCAGCCGCCAGCGTTACTGGGGAGAACCTATCCCGATCAAGCATTACGAAGATGGTTCACTTCGTCTGGAAACCAATCTGCCTCTGGTTCTACCGGAGGTCGAAGCCTACCATCCTTCGTCAACCGGTGAATCTCCATTAGCCAACATTCCTGAATGGCTTTACGGAAACGATGAATACGGCGCATTCAGAAGAGAGACAAACACCATGCCTCAATGGGCAGGAAGCTGCTGGTACTATCTCCGTTTTATCGATCCCGCCAACAGCGAGCAACTCATTGATCCCGCAAAAGAGCGGTACTGGATGAATGTTGACCTCTATATCGGCGGTGCTGAACATGCTGTCCTTCATCTCCTCTATGCAAGATTCTGGCACAAGGTTCTTTTCGATATCGGTGTTGTCAGTTCAAAGGAACCGTTCAAGAGACTTTTCAACCAGGGAATGATTCTTGGAGAAGACAATGAAAAAATGTCGAAATCACGAGGCAATGTTATCCCGGCTGACCACGTTCTGGAACGGTACGGCGCTGATGCTGTCCGCCTCTATGAAATGTTTCTCGGCCCTCTTGAACAGGTCAAACCTTGGAACACCAATGGTATTGAAGGGATCAGCCGCTTTCTGTCGAAAGTGTGGCGATTGATCTATCCGGAACATGAATCTCCGGCGGCTTCACTTACCCTTGAAGCAATGCCCGAAGAGCTGCTGAGACGCATGCATAAAACTATCAAGAAAGTCGGCGAAGACACTGAAAATCTCAAATTCAATACCGCTATCGCCGAGATGATGGTCTTTGTCAACGAACTGCAAAAGGCTGGCTGCAAGAACCGGAACGCTGTTGAAACTCTGCTCATCCTGCTTGCACCATACGCACCGCATATTGCAGAGGAACTTTGGGAAGCCATCGGCCACAGCTCTTCAATCAGTGCAAAACCATTTCCATTGTTTGACCCGAAACTGGTCGAAGATAGTGTCCTGACAATTGCTGTTCAGATCAATGGGAAACTGAGAGGCACCTTCCTTGCACCAGCAAAAAGCCCGAAAGAATCGCTGCTCGCCGAAGCAAAAAAGGTTGAATCGGTCATTAAATTTCTTGAGGGGCAAACAATCGTCCGTGAAATTGTTGTGCCCGACAAACTGGTAAGTTTTGCGGTAAAATAATCACATACAAGGCACAGGCATCTTTCAAATATTGGCCAGAAAATTTTTTTTATGTGAATTAATTTGTAAACTGATAAACTCAGTTTACAATATTATTTTTCCGCTTCAGCCGCTTTTTTTCTTGATTCACAGACACCTGTGACGGGGGTAGTCTCCTTTTTTTTCAACACTATTAATCTGGTATCAATGGCTACAGACGAAACAACATCCAACACACAGCAAACCGAAACCTCGTCTTCTGCAAACGATTCGATCAGTTCAGTTATGTCTGAAAAGCGGAAATTTCCACCTCCGGTAGATTTTTCGGCATCCGCCCATATCTCTTCAATGGAGGAGTATGAGAGGCTCTATGCTGCGGCAGATGCAGATCCAGTGAGCTATTGGGGAGAAATTGCTGAACAGTTCCATTGGTTTAAAAAGTGGGATACCGTGTTGGAGTGGAATAACCCATACGCCAAATGGTTTAACGGCGGTAAAACCAATATCTGTTATAATGCCCTTGATGTTCATGTTAAAAGCTGGAGAAAAAACAAGGCTGCCATTATCTGGGAGGGTGAAGAGGGGAACGAGCGGGTTCTGACATACGGTGAACTTCACCGTCAGGTCAGCAAATTTGCCAATGTTCTTAAAATTGCCGGCATAAAACCCGGAGACAGGGTTGCGCTCTATATGGGCATGGTTCCTGAACTTGTCATCGCTGTCCTTGCCTGTGCACGTGTTGGCGCTGTCCATAATGTTATTTTTGCCGGATTCTCAGCTCACGCCATTACCGAGCGTGTCAATGATTCACGCGCCAAGATGGTTATCTGTGCTGATGGTTCAAGACGTCGTGGAAGCTCAATCAACCTTAAAAATATCGTTGATGAAGCTATCGTCAATACACCATCAATCAGAAGTGTCATTGTTCTGAAAGTTACCAACGAAGAGGTCCACATGCATAACGGTATGGACCATTGGTGGCATGATCTTATGGGTCTGGCCGTTGATGAATGTGAGCCAGTTGAGGTAGAATCAGAGCATCCACTCTTTGTGCTCTATACAAGCGGCTCAACCGGAAAACCGAAGGGTATTCTGCATACCACTGCCGGATATATGGTGAATGCAGCGAGCTCCTTCAAATATGTTTTTGATATCAAGGATGAGGATATCTACTTCTGTACGGCAGATGTAGGCTGGATCACCGGACACACCTACATGGTCTACGGCCCGTTGCTCAACGGCGCAACTCTTCTCATGTATGAAGGCGCTCCAAACTACCCTCAGTGGGACAGGTTCTGGGATATCATCAACCGCCACAAGGTCACCATTCTCTATACAGCACCAACCGCTATCCGCGCCTTTATCCGTGCCGGAGATGAATGGGTCACCAAGCACAATCTAAGCTCGCTCCGCCTGCTCGGAACTGTTGGTGAACCAATCAATCCTGAAGCATGGATGTGGTATCACAAGGTTGTAGGACAGGAAAGATGTCCTATTGTCGATACCTGGTGGCAGACTGAAACCGGCGGCATCATGGTCTCTCCACTTCCTGGCGCTACACCTACAAAACCAGGCACTGCAACTCGCCCACTGCCAGGCATCGCTGTGGATGTTGTACACAAGGACGGTACACCATGTGAAGCCAATGAAGGCGGATATCTCGTCATTAAAAAGCCTTGGCCATCAATGCTCCGTACCATCTATGGCGACAACAAACGCTATGAATCAACCTACTGGGCGGAATTCCCCGGCATGTACTTTACCGGTGACGGCGCCCGCAAGGATGAAGATGGCTATATCTGGATCATGGGACGTGTTGATGATGTCGTCAACGTTTCTGGCCACCGCCTCGGTACCAGTGAAGTCGAAAGCGCACTTGTTTCCTTTGAAGCTGTTGCAGAGGCAGCTGTTGTCAGCCGTCCCGATGAGCTGAAGGGCAATGCTCTTGTGGCCTTCGTAACGCTGAAGGATGAATATGTAGGCGACATGAAAATGCGTGAAGAGATCCGCAACCACGTTGCCAAAGAGATCGGACCTATTGCAAAACCTGATGAAATCAGATGGGCAAAAGGCTTGCCGAAAACCCGCAGTGGAAAAATCATGCGCCGTCTCCTTCGCGAACTTGCCTCAAGCAATGAGATCAAGGGAGATGTCACGACACTTGAGGATTTCGGTGTTCTTGAAAACCTTCGCGAACAGGAAGAGGATAAGTAACGACTCACACATCCTGAAGAAGTAATTCTACACAGAAAGCGCAGCCTCGGCTGCGCTTTCTGTTTGTATGCTGAGTTATGCCATTTTTTTCCTGAGCGGAACATATCAACGTAGCGCTCCTGACAGGCTTAGAAAAAAAGTTATTTCTTTCATCAGACGGTTTTTATCTCACAACCTGCAGTATATTCAATGGAGTATACACTATCGAGAATCTTTTTGCTCTTGCAGGATGTAATCCATGAGTACATCACGACCATACCTTATATTTCTTTCGAGTGTACAAAAAGAGCTGGCTCCGGCCACCTGAATTCAGGCAGGATGCCGGTTCTTTTATACAGACGTTATGGAGACCTGTTTCAGTTGGTTCGGCAGAAAAGCAAGTTGCGACCCAGTCACAACTCCCGATGTTTCGGCTCATTGAAGTATTGGAAGAGCACAATCTCTCCGCAGGTCAACTGCGTGAAGCTTTGGAGATCAAACATCGTCCGACATTCAGAAAAAACTACATTCATCCCGCTATAGAAGCTGGTTATATTGAGCCAACAATTCCAGAAATACCAACGAGCAGATTGCAGCAGTATCGGATTACGGACGCAGGTCGTGCATGGTTAGCAATTGTTCGAGAAGGAAAAAAGAGAGCTTAATGATCTATCCCGTGAAATCACAACGACAGGACGTAGGCACAATGCAGGATTTTACGCTTCATCGATCTGACGGAGGATTTCCCGCAACGAACTGGTAGTTGTCAGCTTATCCTCGTCAGTGGCGGAATTGTAAAAACTGATAATGGCTTTGCCACCGATACCGATCGGGGGATATTCTTTTTCGGCAAGCGTCGGCATCAGTGCAAGGAATTTCGACACACTCTCTTTGTCCATGCCGTTGATTCTGCTGACGACATCTTCTGCAATACCTGCAGAGACTTCCTCATTCAGACCAGCAACGTAAGCGGCGCTCTGCACGGCACCGTACTGGAAACCAAGTACAGCAAAAACAATATCCCTGTTTGAGCTGCGTTCCAATCCAGCCGGGCATTGCCCGATCACTTCAGCGAGGAACTGCAGTGCCATTTTTCTGACTGCCTCGATGTTTTCTTCACTATTATTATGCATCAGGATCAAAAACTTTGTTGAGGATTTTATAGGTCAACTTTCATGAACGATGTTGTGCCGGTGCATGGTTGATGTCAGGTTTGAACAAAAGATCTCTGCCATGCTCACTACCTACCTTTGGCCGCGAGGTCATGGAAGAACTCCTTGAGATGTCTCGTGCCAGTTGCCGGGGCGACATTGTCTATGCGACTGACGGCCAGAGCGAAGGAGATGATGTTTTTCAGGGGCTTGTTGACGAAGCCTATGACGAAAAGGGTGATGTCGCCGATCCACATGGGCACGTGTCTGATCTTTGGCTCCATGCCGAGGGCCTCGAACGCCATGAGATTGGTTTCGTCGTAGGTATAGATGTCTGGCCCTCCGACGGCGATCTCACTGTTCCCCTCGGCTTCCGCAGCATCGACGCAGACCCTGGCCAGGTCGGCCCCATGGATCGGGTTGAAGCGGTTTGTGCCGTCACCGAGAAGGAAGACATGGCCTTTACGGGCGAAAGAGAAGAACATGCCCATATCGTTGAAGTACGCGGTAGGCCGGATGACGGTGTATTGTATGCCGGAAGACCGAAGATCCTGCACGAAAAGCTCGTGAGCCTTCACCATTTCCGAATCCATCATTTTGTCGGAGTTGAAGACCGAGATGTAGATGAACCTTCTGACGCCGTGGACGAGGGCGTCCTCCAGCAGTGTCTTATTCCCGAGGTGGTCGATCTGTTCGCTCGTGATGTGGTGCTGGGGTTTGGTGAGGCCCATGCAGGAGAATACGATATCCACATCCTTGCAAGACTCCTTCAGGGAGGCCCTGTCGGCCGCGTCTCCGATGAAGAGTTCCTCGACGACCTCCGCAACCGGTGGTTCGAAGTTCGGCCCTTCGACTTCAAGATTTTTCCTGCTTCTCACGAGGGCCCGCACGCTGAAGCCCTGCGCAACAAATTCCCTGACAACATACCTGCCGAGATAGCCTGAAGCTCCTGCCACGAGTACCTTCTGTTTTGCCATGGTCACCATGTTTTGTATTGGTTGAGCCTTCCCTTGCAGCAAGTCAATTCAGGATTTACGCTTGATTGATCTGACGGAGGATTTCCCGCAGCGAAGGGCATCCGGCATTCAGTTGCAGTATACAATAATTGACAAATATCACTGAAAGAAAGGATAAACCCACACAGGAATGCGGAACAAATTCTTCAATCTAATAACTTGTTAGAAGGTAGTATTCTTAAAATGAGAAAGCCATGCCGGACATCCGGGTTGCGTCCGGGTTGTTTGACAGTGTCCGTGATTGGAACAGCAGTATGGCACAGATTTTCGATCTAAACGTCCTGGAAATGTTTGGTAGTGACTGGCTGCTTGATGCCGCAATCATGATGATCGAGCGTACGCACCGGGTGGAAAACCTGGCGACTGACGAACTGGCTGCGATGCTTGCCGGACCGGAACCGCCAATACTGTTCGACATTCGCACCAGAGAGGAGTACGAGGAGAGCCGGATTGCAACGGCTGTACGTCTTGATCCGGATACAGGTTCGGATGCCTTTGCGGCTCGCTATGGATCCCTTGTGGCGGGGCGTGACATTGTCTTTTACTGTTCGGTCGGTCAGCGCAGCACGGAACTGCTCGAACGAGTGGAAAGTGCCTGCGGGAAAGCGAGAACGAGGAGTTGCCGTAACTTGCGTGGTGGCATCTTTCGCTGGTATAACAAGGGTAGGCCGGTCGTCAATGCGTCAGGTTTGACGGACGATATCCACGGGTACGATCCGATCTGGGGCATGATGGTCGAACGGCGCCGGTAGTATACTATGGGCGAAAAGGCCTGAGGAGCAGTGCGAAGAGTTTTTGCTTGTCGGTGCCGCTTTCATCGTCGAGACCGAGACGGAGGCCGTCGAGATTATCTTTGACCAGGAAACTGCCGAAGAGACGATCCCAGATGGAGAGCATGCTGCCGTAATTGGAGTCGTGTTCGCTTCTGAGCCTCGAGTGGTGCAGGCGGTGCATCATGGGGGAGGGGATGATGAGCCGTACCAGACGATCCAGTGCGGGCGGAATGGAGATGTTGCCGTGCTGGAATTCAATGACCGGTGTCATGAAAAGGGAGTAGAGCAGCAGGTGTTCGATACCCGCACCGATCAGCATAAAAAGGGGGAGACGCAGCAGTTCCGAGATCAGTATCTCGATATAATGAAAGCGCCAGCTGGTGGTGACATCGAGGGTGGAGTCGCTGTGGTGTATGGAGTGGAACCGCCAGAGAAATGACGTTTCATGGTTGAGTCGATGCCATAGGTACATCCACAGGTCGATGAGCAGGATGATCACGATGGCTTTGGCAACGGGGGGGAGGGCCAGCATCCCGATTCCCGGCCAGGCATTTCTCGACCAGTCCAGCATGAATGCCATGAGTATGCCCGAAGGGAACAGGATCAGCAGGTTGAGACCGGCTATCGAAAGATTGAGCTTTGCATGAAGAGTGCGACGCTTCTGATGAGAGAACCAGGGGTTGAAGCCCTCGATAATCCAGAGCAGCACTCCCACGGCAATGGTTGTGCCGTATGAGAATATGCGGAGGTCAGGTATGCTCACCACAACGCTCAAGCTCACGGTTTTACATCCGAAGCAACCTTCATACTCACTATTCTGGTGGGATTGGTAACAACGCCATTGTTGTATTGCGAACCAGCCTTGATCTTGTCTACAAATTCCATTCCAGATACTACATGTCCCCAGACCGTGTATTGCCCGTCGAGAAATGGAGATGGTGCGAAGCAGATGAAAAACTGGCTATCGGCACTGTTGGGATCAGAGGCGCGGGCCATTGAGACGGTGCCCCGGATATGCTGCGCGCGCGAAAATTCAGATGTAAGCTGTTTGCCGGAACCGCCGCTACCATCGCCGCTCGGATCGCCGGTCTGGGCCATAAATCCTGGTATAACACGGTGGAAGGAGAGCCCATTATAAAAACCCTTGCGGGTCAACTCTTTGATGCGAACTACATGGCGGGGGGCAATATTTGGAAGCATCTGAATGACGACTCGTCCTGATGGCAGGTCGAGATATATTGTGTTTTCGGGATCGAGTGCTGGAGCGGCAGAAGCGGACAATGGAAGAAAGGCGGTCAAAAGCCCTAAAAAGAGAACAAGAGTTCTAAATGGTTTGTTCAGCATGAGGTTCCGGTTACGTTTGGATGAATATTTTTTATGAATTATAGCAAGAATGAAACGAGATAGCAATGGACTGTACAATTTATTCTGAATTCTGTGCGTGCCAAACCGGTTGAGCACAAGCACAGGCTGGACTTTAGAGATGTTCGATTGCGTTGTGAACCGTGAAGGACAGAACAATTACCCCTCAATCGGAACAAAAGCAATATTTATGATGTACATTCCTTGGGCTCTACTCATCACGCACAATATTTTGAAAACAAACCGCTCTCATCTTATGAAAACCGGAACAATAATCATTTCTCTCCTCTGCTTCGCCCTGACCCTTGGTGCATGCAAAAACAATGACAAACCAAAAGAAAACAGCACCCCTGAAAAGGTAAATGCAATAAACAAGAAAGTACTGGAACCAGAGATGCTGATTAATAAAAACGAGGCCGCTGAACTGCTGGGGGAAGCCGTAAAAGATGGGGAAAAAAGGGAGACAAAGGTGGTTGGCTTGAAGCTCTGTATGTATAACCCGGTAAATTCATCATCAAGTCGCTATCTTCAGGTAGGGCTAACCCAGGACTCCTTTATGCCTCCTGAAGGGGTCGGCTCCGAAACAATTTACCGTCAGCTCAAAAAGATGCTTGCCAGCTCAAAAATTGATGTCAAAGAGCTCGGTAATGAAGCCTTCATTGCTACAGGTGGACTCTACATCTTGAAAGATGGATATTACATCCTGATATCCTCAGGTAATATCGCAAGAGATGAAACAATTTTGACTCTCAAATCGGCAGGAAAAAAAGTGCTGGAAAACCTTGACAAGGTCAAGTAAGATCTGCTTGATTTCAGGCATATTGAGAAGGATGTGTCGACACAATTTACCGCTTCGCCATTTTCTTTTTGGACAGACCAGAACCAAGGGTTACGCATTCATCCTTTGGTTCCGATAAAGTGAGGCTGTTTTAGTTGTGAATTAGGTATATTTTTGAAACTAAAACGGGGTGGTACATGGAAAAAAAGTATGAGGTGGGCAGTGATTATTTTGTTGAAAAGGTTATAGCTGCTATTTTTTATGGATTCCGTACCGTCAAAAATCCATCATCCGTAACGGTTCATCCTGAACTCATGATGAGAATAAGGGATAATTTCAAGAATAAAGTGGTTGCGCCGAAAAGTGTTGATGATATGGAAATGTTTTTTGGACTGCCGGTCATTGAGGATGCGACAAAAGATAAGGATTATATCTCTATAGGTTAAGGTCTGAACTATACTGCAGCAGGGCCTCGGCACAATGACGCAGGTTGAATTGAAGCACTCTCCCCTGTTGACTTCAACCTGCGTTCCAACTTTATGGCTAAGAATTTTTTCTTTTCAGAGAAGCCCTCTAATTCAGCTGCAAGATTGTAAAATTGAGAAATGAAGCAAAGCTTACCCACAAAAGGTAGGGAATAAGGAGATATGCCGCCAAGGGGGATACAGCTTTGAATTTTACGATAGTGAGCACGATCGCCAGCCAGAGAAAAACAATCTCCACAAGAGCATACAGAGGAGAGTGAAGTCCGAAAAATGCGGCCGACCAGCCGAGATTAAGCAGAAGCTGCACACCGAATATGGTAAGCGCTCCCTGAATGTTGTTTTTTTCAGACCTCTGCTGTACCACAAGGTAGAGGGCGATTCCCATAAGCAGGAACAAGATGGTCCACGCTATAGGAAAGAGCCAGTCAGGCGGGTTCCATGAGGGTTTGTGGAGCACGGAATAGTACCACTCAGAACCGGGCACGGGTGTAAACTTGCTGCCTCCAAAGGCAAAGACAAAACATAAACCGATACAGGCGGCAAGTGTTGGAATATTGAGTTTCGTTCTTGTTGGCATTAAAGTTGGTATTAAAATTATCAATCAATCTTATCACTATAAATAAGAAACAGATAGATGGTTCGGATAATTCCCCGCACCACCGCTATAATGCAAAACAAAATGGTATGTACTCTACCGGTAAATGCCATTGGAATGAAAGAATGGGTTGAAATGTTATATTGAGCGCGATTATAAATCCTTACGTTCTGATACAGACATACATGGAAACAAGAAGCAACGAACTGCAGAGTGCCATCAGGGCTGCACATGCGGCAGGAGTTATCACCCTTGAAAAATTTGGAGAACTCTCTCAAAGTGAAATTCAGGGAAAAGATTTTAAAGATTTTGTTACCGATGTCGACAAGGCTTGTGAGGCGGCAATAAGCTCCATTCTCAAAGAGAGTTTCCCTGATGACAGTATGCTTTGTGAAGAGGGAACAGTTGTAAGCGGCTCTTCAGGAAGAACCTGGATTGTCGATCCTCTTGACGGCACCTTGAACTTCATTCACTCCTTTCCAGTTTTTTCAATCAGTATTGCTCTGAAAGAGAGTAATAATGAGCTGGTGACCGCTGTTGTCTATCAGCCTGTGCTCAAGGAGCTCTTTACGGCTGAAAAGGGCTGTGGTGCTTACCTGAACGGAAAACCAATCAAGGTCTCTAACCGCACAGAGAAAGAGAGTTTTCTCATTGCAACCGGTATTCCGTTCACGGAGTACCACTATATCGACTCTTATTTCGGAATGATGAAAGAGGTTATTCGCGATTCTGCCGGTATACGGCGTGCCGGTTCAGCGGCCATAGATCTTGCCTATACGGCCTGTGGGAGGTTTGATGGTTTCTGGGAGTACAAGCTTTTTCCATGGGATTTTGCTGCCGGTGTGCTGCTTGTCCGCGAAGCAGGAGGCACGGTCACCGACTTTACCGGCGACGAGGATGTTTTTCAAAGGCAGAGTATTATTGCCGGTAACACTATCTCCCAGCCGCTCCTGCTTGAAAAAGCAGTGAAACACTTTTCCGCTCAGGCAGCGACAAACAGCCTGATTTGAAGAGGAAATCGATCTTTATTATCTTTAAGGTTTAGAGTTTTTCATCACAACAATTCAAGTTCATTTCCTGTACGGCACTTAGAGTCAGGAACAACGATTACACTATGCTCATTCATCAGCGCACACTTCAAAAAGAAATTTCCCTCTGGGGTACAGGACTGCACACCGGCAAAGAGTGCATGATTACCTTTAAACCTGCTCCGGTTAACTACGGCTACCGTTTTGTACGGACAGATATTGAAAACAGTCCTGAAATACCGGCACTGATAGAGAACGTGATTGATGTCTTGCGGGGTACCACTATCGGCCTCAATGATGTGAAAGTGCACACCACTGAACACGTTCTCGGCGCTCTTTACGGTCTCCAGATCGATAACTGCCGCATTGAAATGAGCGGGCCTGAACCTCCGGTAATGGATGGAAGCTCATACCCTTTTGCTGAAGCGCTTCTGGAAGCCGGTTTCAAGGAGCAGGAAGAACCAAAAAATTACCTGGTCATTGATGAGACCATTGAATACCATGATGCTGAAAACAGTGTTGATATTGTTGCGCTGCCGCTTGACGACTTCAGAATAACAGTCATGGTGGATTACAAAAACCCGGCGCTCGGTTCGCAGCACTCAGGTCTTTTTAATCTGGATACGGAATTTCTCAAAGAGTTCTCACCCTCAAGAACATTCTGTTTTCTCAGCGAAGTGGAAGCACTGGCCAACCAGGGCATCATCAAGGGTGGTGATATTGACAACGCTATTGTCATTATCGACAAAACCATGCAGAAAGAGGAACTTGACACCCTTGGAAAAAAACTTGGTATAGAGAGCGAGCATCTGGTTCTCGGCGAAAACGGCATCCTCAACAACCGGGAGCTGCGCTTCAAGAACGAACCTGCGCGTCATAAACTGCTTGACCTTCTCGGAGATATCGCACTCCTTGGCATGCCTCTCAAGGCACAGGTGCTTGCTGCACGGCCTGGTCATGCTTCGAATGTGGAATTTGTGAAGCAGCTTAAAAAGTATGCCGATCGCAACAAACTTGCACGGCAGTTCCAGCACGAGAAAAAAGCTGGTGTTATTTTTGATATCAATGCCATTCTAAACATCCTCCCCCACCGCTATCCCTTCCTTTTAATCGACAAGATTGTTGAGTTCAAACTCGATGAAAAAATTGTATCGATTAAAAACGTCACCATGAATGAACCCTTTTTCCAAGGGCACTTTCCCGGGAACCCTATCATGCCTGGCGTGCTTATCCTTGAAGCCATGGCTCAGACTGGAGGCATCATGATGCTGAATGGTAATGACAAGATCAAGGAAAGTGTGGTCTATTTCATGGGTATCGACAAGGCCCGCTTCCGTAAACCGGTGCTTCCCGGTGACACGCTTGTGATTGAAGCAACCATGACCAACAAACGCCGAAGCGTCTGCCAGTTTGACGCAAAAGCTTATGTTCGTGGAGAGCTTGTCTGCGAAGCCTCCCTTATGGCGACTGTTGTGGCGAAAAACAAGTAAGCGTTATCATTATCGAGAACGAGAGAGAACGCCCTGGACTCAGAAACAGGGCGCTTCTTGACACCTGCCCACATTCTACCAACAAGTTATCAACATGCCACAGTCAACACAAGTACATGATGTTAATGCTTGTAAAATCCTATAAAAAATTAAGTTAGCGTATCAGCCAATTGGCATTGCGGTTTCCGGCGTAAAGTTATCAATAGTATACAAGCCTAAATTGCCATAGTGTACAACTTAAATTCCCGCCTATATGAAAACTATAATCCCGAATACTGGTTCAACCCCTTACAGTTCCGTTTGGCGTAAACTGCCTTGCGTATTTTGGTGACACTGTCAGCCTTTTCGAACACAGGTTCTGGTTCTTTGAATCGATTTTCGAGACTTTTATGAGCTCCTACAACTGATTCTCAGACCCGAAGCGGAAGTCTTAGTTGAATGGACGACCCGAGAGGTCGTATGAAAATAATGTTTGTTGGGTACTCTGTGGTATGACTATATTTTATTGACAGGGTGGCATAGATGTCATATTTTGTTTATTGACTTTAAGTGTCAATGATATAAGCAATTGTGATATCTTTTACACCTTTTTTTTGTTTTTTGATGAATAATTCAGGTTACATTTCGTTTTGTAGTAAAATAAGTGTGGAGTTGTATTGGGGGAGGATACCTGAGATCTGCCAATGTATTAAATTGAGGTTGATGATGAAAAAGCTGCCAGTAGGGATACAGACCTTCAGTAAAATAATTGAGGGTGATTATCTCTACATTGACAAAACGGAGATTGCAAGCTCATTGATTGAGAAATATCAATATGTTTTTCTGTCGCGTCCACGGCGTTTCGGGAAAAGCCTCTTTCTTGATACGCTGAAAAATATTTTCGAGGGAAAACGGGAGCTTTTTCAGGGGCTTAGGATTGAGGATCAATGGAACTGGCAGGTAAACTATCCGGTCATTAAGATAAGTTTCAGTGGCGGGATTCACTCAAAGGCCGATCTTGAGGAGGATTTGTTACACATACTCAAATCAAATGAGGAACGACTTGGATTGGAGTGTGAGAACAGATCAAAAGCACAATATTTTTTCGCAGAATTAATCAGGAAAGCGGCGGAGAAATATAATCAGAAGGTTGTTATTCTCGTTGATGAGTATGACAAGCCCATCCTCGACAATATTGAGCATATCCCTGAGGCGCTCACCATTCGTGATGGAATGCGTGATTTTTATACAAAAATAAAGGAGAACGACGAGTACCTGCGCTTTGCATTCCTTACGGGTGTAACCAAATTCTCCAAAGTGTCGCTCTTCAGCGGTCTGAACAATCTCGAAGATATAAGCCTGAATCCTGACTATGGCACTGTCTGCGGATATACCCAGCATGATGTGGATACCGCTTTTGCTCCGTATCTCGAAGGTGTGGATATGGAAGAGGTCAAACGGTGGTACAATGGCTATAACTTTTTGGGTGACAGGGTCTATAACCCTTATGATATCCTGCTTTTTATCAAGAATCATTATGTGTTTGACAATTATTGGTTCGAAACCGGTACCCCACGTTTTCTGGTAGAGTTGATCAAAAAAAACAGCTATTTCATCCCTGATTTTCTCAATATCAACGTTGACAAGAGTCTGGTAAACAGCTTTGACATTGAAAATCTTAATCTGGAGACCATTCTGTTTCAGACTGGCTATTTGACCATCAAACGCTTATTGCCGTCGGGCATGGGGGTTGGCTACGAATTGGGATTTCCCAACAAAGAGGTGCAGATAAGTTTCAACGAATATATTTTGCGTTCGATGACCAGCAGTTCACAAAAAGAACCGATCCGCTACGAGCTGCTTGATATCATCAACGCCGGAGATGTTGGAAGTCTGGAACCTGTTATCCGGCGCCTTTTCTCAAGCATCGCCTACAATAATTTCACCAACAATTATATTGAGAGTTACGAGGGATTCTATGCCAGTGTGCTCTATGCCTATTTTGCCAGTATCGGGGTCGACATTATCGCCGAGGATGTGAGCAACAAAGGAAGAGTTGACTTGACGCTGCAGGCCGAAGGGAGAACCTTTCTGTTTGAATTCAAGGTGTGCGACGGAGAGCCGCTTGAGCAGATCAAGAAGATGAACTATTACGATAAATATAGTGGCGAGCGTTACCTGATTGGCATTGTCTTTGACCCGACGGCAAGAAATGTCAGCAGGTTTGAGTGGGAGAAGGTTTGAGACTGGCAAAACATTCAAGAGCTGTAATCCAGTCCCTTTTGAATTTTGTAAAACCTCACGCAATACAGAAAAAAGGAGTAGAGCAGCATGACGGTGGAGAGGTATAAAAAGAACTCCTTCATGAGATAGCGCTGAAAAAAGGGATGAGGCCAGACCATGGTAATAAACAACATTGAAACAAAGCCAACGGCCCACTTCCCTGGCCAAAGCGATGTGGTAAGAACTGAATGGCGGAATTTCACATAGCCGGCACCGATAAAAATCAAGAAATCCCTCAGTACGGCAAAAAGTACAAACCACAGGGGAAGTTGACCAACCCAGAGAAAATAGATCGCTACACTTGCAAGACAGAGTTTATCGGCAAGTGGATCCAGAATTTTCCCCATTTCCGAGACATCATTGGTCCATCGGGCAGCCTGACCATCAAACCAGTCGGTTAACAGAGCTACAATCATGATGACAATGGCCGTGGTGGTATGGCCAGTATGAAAATAATAGAGAAACCATGGTATCAATATTATTCTCAGAAAACTCAGAAAATTGGGCAGATTATAGATACGACCTTCCATATTCAATTTATTGTCAAATTCCAGTATCTCTTATTTTCAAAATAAGATACGGGCAAGAAAAATCATCAAAAACAGCTAAAACTTTACCATAACTTTATGAATTGCACAATATCTCTGTTTTTTGGTCTTTCTGTATACTTGGAAAATGTTTTGGAAAATGTTCTGAAAAGTTAAATAAGATAAGGAAATAGAGGGAATAAACTTTTGAAGGGTGAATTTTTCTTCTTCCCTACATGCTGAAAGCCAAAAGCTTGAACGGGTTTGTCGTCTGCCTGAAGGATTCGCAGATAATAAATAAATTTCAGGATCACCTCCCGAGTTCCATTTCTCATCTCTTTAAGTTAAACGCGTCCCACTGTTCCCCCCAAGATTACGTCGGGCGACAAAAGCCGTACGAGCAGGAGAGTGCGCCGCAATCTAAATGTGCAGCATGCGTTCACACGGCGACAATGCAGTTTCGGCCTGCATGCTTTGCCTCGTAACAGGCCTTATCGACACGAACGAAGGTGGCATCTGGTTCTAAAGTTGCTGTATCGGCTCTGGAATTGTTTGTCGGAGAGATCGAAGTCGAGGTCAAGAAGGGAGGTTGTGCCTGGGCTTCGATTCTGAATCCGGAGAGAGCTTGACCGCGAGTGATGGCATCGGCGAAGAGGAAGCATATTCCCCTTTCTACCGGATGAGCTTATCGGGAGATGCATTGATAAACTTCGACCAGCTTCCACCCCCAGACCTTGCACCTCCTGCAGAAAGAAATGGCTTCCGGCTGTCGCCTCTGAGCAGATCACACAGGGCTATGCCGAGAGCATCGGTAACGTCATAAGGTTTAGGGGCTATAGCGATACCAAGCATCCTGGTAACCATAAAAGCAACCTGCTCCTTGCTTGCCGCACCTCTACCGGTTATCGATGATTTCACCTCACGAGGAGCATACTCATGCAGGATAAGATTATGATTCATGGCAAGGGCAATAACTGCACCGCGCACCTGACCAAGCTTCAGTGCCGATTGTACATTCCGGCTTAAAAAAGCAGTTTCGAGAGCTACACGTTCAGGCCGAAAATCATCAATAACCTGAGAGAGCTCCCGATAAATTTCTCCAATCCGCTCTGCATGGCTTCGGCGGGGATTAAGACGTATGACACCGCAAACAAGGACTGAAAACCCTCCAGAGTCCTGGCGAATAACACCGTAACCGGTATTCAGACTTCCGGGATCAATCCCGAGCACAACCATTCCCTATTCGTTTAAGCTGCTCATTGCACTTTCACTGATCTCCATATTTGTGTAGACCGCCTGGACATCGTCATTGTTTTCAAATGCATCGATCAACTTGATTACCTTCCGGGCATCATCGGCTTCAAGCTCAATATAGTTTTCCGGTATAAGATCAATCTTTGCGTTTTCGTAAACAATCTTTGACTCGTCAAGCACTTTTTTAACCTTTTCAAGATCCTTGACATCAGTAATGACGGTATAGTAGCTCTCATCGTCGGCGTTGAGGTCTTCAAGACCTGCATCGAGCAGGAGTTCCATAAGGCGTTCCTCATCGGCAGCGGCTTTTGGAACATCAAGGCATCCCTTGCGATGGAACATCCAGCCCACACTGCCGCTTTCACCGAGCGAACCATTGTTGCGACTCATGATATGGCGGATATCAGCAACGGTACGGTTACGATTGTCCGTTGCCGTCTCAATAATTAGTGCAATACCTGCAGGGCCATAGCCTTCATAGGTAATTTCGTCGTAGGTGACTCCCTCAAGCTCACCTGTGCCCTTTTTGACGGCACGCGAAATATTGTCCATCGGCATTGAGTTATCCCTTGCCGTGTCGATAGCCAGCCTTAAACGGGGGTTTCCGGTTGGATCGCCACCACCCATCCTTGCTGAAATCGTAATCTCCTTGACCAGTTTGGTAAACAAACTTCCCCTTTTCTGATCAGTTACCGCCTTCTTCCTTTTAATGGTTGCCCATTTGCTATGTCCTGACATAATAAAAAATGCTGATTTATTATTCCTCGAAGCTCCCTGCCTATGATAATAGATTTATTTTCTTTAAATAAAATCAAATCCAACGGCATTCGTGCAAGTTAACAACAAGAAAAAACAATGACAAACTTGATGACCGCCTATCAGGGTGAACCTGGAGCTTATAGTGAGATTGCCGCGCTCCGTATCGGTGAGCCAAAACCATTCGAATCGTTCGAAGAGGTTTTTGCTGCTGTTGAAAACCATGAGGTAGATTATGCGGTTATTCCAATAGAAAATTCACTCGGGGGCAGTATTCATCAAAACTATGATCTTCTGCTCCAGCATCCGGTTACCATTGTGGCTGAAACCTTTGTCAAGGTTGAGCACTGCCTGCTTGGTATTCACGGTTCATCGATAGAAGGTGCCCTGAAAGTACTTTCTCATCCCCAGGCACTGGCGCAGTGCCGTAATTTTTTTACAACGCACAGAAACCTCAAAGCTGAAGTGGCCTACGACACAGCCGGCAGTGCAAAAATAGTTGCTGCTGAAAAAGATTTCACAAAGCTTGCCATTGCTTCAAAAAGAGCTGGCGAACTCTACGGGCTGGAAGTTCTTCAGGAAAACCTTGCCGATGAAGAGTGGAATATTACCCGGTTTTTCTGTATTTCACATTCCGAAGAGAGCAATACATTGCATCATATAACAAAGCCTGATACCTCACAGCACAAGACCTCCATTGCGTTCACACTTCCCAACGTGCAAGGTTCACTTTTTAAGGCTCTTGCCACTTTTGCCATGCGTGATATTGATCTGGCAAAAATCGAATCGCGACCATTCAGAAAAAAAGCGTTTGAGTATCTTTTTTATGTCGATTTCATGGGAGATCAGCACGACCCGAATATTGACAATGCCATCGGCCATCTCAGGGAATTTGCCACCATGGTCAAGGTACTTGGCAGTTACGGGATAGTTGCAGAATGAGCAAAAAACAACTCGATTTTTTTCCGGCCTTCGACCAGGAGAAAAAGGTGGAAGAGGTCAAAAAGCCCCTTGAGAAGCCTGCACTTTTTCTTATCGACGGTATGGCCATTATCTACCGTGCCTTTTTTGCCCTGCAGCGGGCAGGCATGACAAGTCGGGATGGAGTTCCAACAGGGGCTATCTACGGATTTGCTTCGGCACTTTTTAAAATCTTTGAAACCTATAAGCCGCACTATCTGGCAGCCGTATTTGACAGTAAGGAAAAAACCTTTCGTCACGATATTTATCCCGCTTATAAAGCCAATCGGCTGACACCACCTGAAGATCTCATCATGCAGCTTGATGCTGTCTTTGAACTGCTTGATGCTCTCGGTATTCCACTGATCAAAACCCCTGGATATGAGGCGGACGATCTCATCGGAACAGCTGCCCGTAAATTCGAGGAGAGCTGCCAGATCTATATTGTCACACCAGACAAGGATCTTGCTCAGCTGGTGCGCGATGGAGTAAAAATCCTCAAACCTGGCAAGAACCAGAATGAGCTTGAACTGATGGAGAACAAAGAGGTCGCTGAACAATTCGGGGTACCCCCTGAACTCTTCACCCAGTTCCTGACCCTGACTGGTGACACCTCAGACAATATTCCCGGAGCTAAAGGAATCGGCCCTAAAACTGCCTCTGCCCTGCTGGGTAAATATGGCTCTCTTGACAATATCTATAATCATTTAGACGATATCTCCCCGAAAAACAGAAAAAGCCTTGAAGAGTTTCAACCGCAACTTGATCTGATAACCAAGCTTGTCACCATACGCACCGATCTGCAGATCGACGTCACCCTGACGGAGCTTGCATGTGGATTGCCGGACCAGACTAAACTTTTACCGTTGCTGCAAAAGCTTGGCCTGAAGACCATTATAGCAAGACTCCCGGCAGTCTTCAATGACTATGTGCACTCCCCTGCTGATGACCTTCCATTTGCTGAGCAGACAACCAATACACAGGAGAGTAAAGAGCCTGAACTTCGGTCACCGCAAATCGGTGCCGACTATGCTCTCGTCGATACCTCAGAAAAACTGAATGAGCTGCTCCTCTCCCTTAAAAACGCCAAACGGGTTGCGGTCGACACGGAAACCACAAGTCTTGATACCTTTGAAGCTGAACTGGCCGGCATATCATTTTCAATCGAGGCTGGAAAAGCACGCTTTATCTCCTTTGCAAACAGCGTTCTGCATCGGGAAAGCACGCTTGAACTCTTAAGGCCTATCCTTGAAAATCCTTTCATTCTGAAAACCGGCCAAAACCTTAAATACGATATTCTTGTCCTGAAAAAATACGGTATAGAGCTCTCCCCGGTTGGATTCGACACCATGCTTGCCAGCTATGTGCTCAACCCTGAAGAAAAACACAATCTTGATGACATGGCAGCCTGTCATCTCGGTTACCAGACAACAACCTTTGACGAACTGGTTGGAACCGGAAAAACGAAAGTGCATATTTTCGACGTAGAACCCACCAAGCTTGCAAACTATGCCTGCCAGGATGCCGATCTCGCCCTCCAGCTCGAAGATATGTTCCGCAAAAAACTCGAGGGAGAAAAAGAGCTGCTATGGATTTGCGAAAAGATAGAATTCCCTCTTGTAGCTGTGCTTGCTTCAATGGAATATGCAGGGGTATCCATCGACACAGCACATCTTGAAAAGGCCTCTGAAAAGGCCGGAATAGAGCTGGAACTGCTGACAGAAAAAATTTATGCCTCAGCTGGTTCAGCCTTCAACATCGATTCACCCAAGCAGCTTGCACATATTCTTTTCAATGTCCTTCTGCTGCCGACCAAAAAAGCAACCAAAACCGGCTTCTCAACCAATGTTGAAGTGCTTGAGGAACTTGCACCTCTTCACCCTGTGGCAAGTGACCTCCTCGAATACCGGAGTCTGCAGAAGCTCAAGACAACCTATATCGACGCTCTGCCTAAAATGCTCAATCCCCGGACAGGCAGACTCCACACCTCGTTCAACCAGCATATCACGGCCACCGGAAGGCTCTCCTCTTCCAAACCAAACCTGCAGAACATCCCTATACGCACAGCTCTTGGAAAAGAGATACGCAAGGCATTTGTTCCCTCATCCCCGGACAAATGGCTTCTTTCCGCCGACTATTCCCAGATTGAACTGAGAATTGCCGCTGAAATTTCCGGTGATCCCAAGCTCCTTGAAGCATTCCGCAACCATGAAGACATACATGCAGCTACTGCCAGGGTGATTTTTGGTACCGATGACATTAACAGCGATATGCGGCGCAAGGCAAAAGAGGTAAATTTCGGTGTTCTTTACGGTATAATGCCTTTCGGACTTTCAAAAAGGCTGAATATCCCCCAGAAAGAAGCAAAAGCCATTATCGACACCTACATTTCGAAATATCCCGGACTGTTCCATGCACTGCAGAACATTATAGAACAAGGCCGAATAAACGGCTATGTCTCAACCCTTCTTGGACGACGCCGTTACATTGCGGATCTCAACAGCCGGAATACAAACCTGAAAAAAGCAGCTGAACGGGCTGCCATGAACACACCAATCCAGGGCACCGCAGCCGATATTATCAAATGCGCCATGATCCTCTGCAGCGAGCGCATGCTTGAACAGAATATGCAATCTGTCATGCTTCTGCAGGTACATGACGAACTGCTCTTTGAAACAACGGATGAGGAAAAACAACCGCTTTCGGCCATGATTGAGCAAGCAATGATTGATGCTGCAATAACTTGCGGCATGAAAACCGTACCCGTCGAGGTTGATACCGGCACAGGAAAAAACTGGTTTGAGGCCCACTAATCATTGACTTATAAAAAAAAGTTTTTTTATATTTCCCCATTAATAATGACTTACCTGTTCAGGCAAACAATCCAGAAACTGCATGTCTTTACCCAAACGGTTTATGAATCTGCCTGAATACAGCAGGAAATTGCAGACGCTGCTCTTTAAGCATCTTTCCATAAAAACTTTTACCCTCTCTCTTACTCTTGTCACCTCTCTTGTAGTGGCTCCTTCGAGAGTAATGGCTGAAGAAAAACAGCCAGTCGACAGCCAGCAGAAAAGCACTCTGGACAGCAATACAGAAGAACTTCTGGCAAGTACGGAACAGATGATTGAGCAGCTGATCCGGCAGATAGATCTGGAGAATGAGAGCGCTCCGGAAAAAGGGGAACTCACTGGCAACCCCAATCCCACCACTTTTATTTCAAGCGTTCCCAACATCCGTCCGGTAGGTGGAGCAATTACCAGCAATTTCGGCATGCGGGTACATCCGATCTACCATGTCGCTCTTTTTCACTCCGGCGTTGATTTTGCTGTACCTGAAGGCACAAGGGTGCACTCTACTGGTGACGGAATTATAGCTTTTTCTGGCTACGACAAAGGCTTTGGACAAAAAGTAACCATCAATCACGGTTACGGCTTTAAAACAATTTATGCCCATCTCTCAAAAGCGCTTGTCCGCCAGGGCCAGCAGGTTAAACGTGGCGATATCATTGCACTTTCGGGAAACACCGGGTTATCAACCGGCGCACACATACACTATGAAGTCCACAAAGACAATGTCGTCGTCAATCCAACGGCTTATTTCTTTGATGGAAAAAATCCCGTCAAATTCATCACTATACACAAGACTTCACCTGAAGAAAAAGGCAATAACTCTTAACCTGAATAAATCAATCAACATAGTATGTACTGGAATTTAGATCTTGCCCGTTATATAGCCGACGCTCCATGGCCTGTTACAAAAGATGAACTTATTAACTACGCAAACCGAACAGGTTCACCACAACAGGTAATTGAGAACCTGATGGATCTTCCTGAAAGTGACGATATGTATGAAAGCCTTGACGAAATATGGCCTGACTACCCTACCGACGAAGACTTTGGCTACAGTGATGAAGAGCCACTAACATAGGAAACCAGGACTCAGTTCAGTGTTTTTTTTTTAATCAATCTCTTTCGTTTCAGAGTTAAAGCACTCACTCTGATCGCTCTTTTATTGCTGCTCTGTGCCATTATAGCCAATGGTTATTCGATCAGCACAGGAGAGGAGCGATCAACACTGCCTCCATTTGTAACAAATATAAGGTTTACAGGCAATAAAGCGATCAGTGACGAGGAGCTCAGGCAGATCATTGCTACATCCGAACACACAACCTTTCTTGGACTCGGCCTGTTTGGAGGAGCGCTTAAGCCCTTCAATCAAGAGGAGTTTGAAAAAGACCTCTCTCTCATTAAAAAACTCTATACCTATAAAGGATATTTTTTTTCCACCGTGGACACCACGATTGTCCGCAAAGGCAACGGAAAAAAGGTGGATCTGAAGATCCTTATCCGTGAACATGAACCATCAAGAATTGATTCCCTGAAATATGAGGGGCTTGAAAAAATATCAAAGGATTGTAAAGCTCACTATCTTGATACAAGGCGGCTGAAAGTCGGCGATATTTTTTCCGTTGATCGGCTGATCGAAGAGAGGAACCGCACCATCTCCTTTTTCAGAGAAGAGGGTTTTGCTTTTTTTCATGAGGACAGTATCCGCATCAAGGTTGATACCGTTGGAAATCGTGCAGGAGTAATGTTCAGGCTCAGCCTACCGGAACAACTGAAATATGGAACTATCCATGCGGTTGTACACAACCCAATGAGGAGCGACACTGCACCGGGAGAAAAAAACTTTACAAAGGATAACATCAGCGGTAAAATTATTGGAAAACAGAATATATCCCCCGATCTCATTGCTTCTGCCATTGAGTACCGCCCTGGAAAGGTTACACGCCAAACTCTTGAACAGCACACTCTGCAGAATTTTGGTATCACCAATATTTTTTCATCCATCTATATCACTCCTGACTCGGTGCGCAATGGCGCACTCTTCACCACCGTGCATCTGGAAACAGCACCAAGACACCAGATAGAGCCAAAATTACTGGTTGACAACCGTTACGGCGCCCTGTTTTTCGGAGGATCTCTGGCTTATGAAAACAAAAACCTGCTGGGAGGAGCTGAACAATTTCATACTTCTGCGGAATTTGGCACCCAGGTTGGCGACAACAATACCCTGCTTGGAAACCTCGACCCAACACAGTACGCCAAGGTGATTCCCTATGAATTCAATCTGAAAAGCAGCCTCATCTTACCGGTTCTTAAAAAACCCGGCAACGCCTATTCCGTGACTGCCGAATATGCAAGTACCATACAACCGGTGCTTCTCTCAACCCAGAACGGACTTATCCGCGGATCATACAATGCTAAATTGAGTCCATCCTCACACCTGACATTCGACTTTTTTGAAGTTGAGCTGATTAAGAGCGACTCCCTCAGAGGATTCAAACAGCTTTTCAAAACAAATCTTGCCCAAAATATTGGTATTAACCCTGCGAACAGCGCCGCGGTCAACGCTGGAATTGACAGCCTTCTGCAAACCCATATTGATCAAACCTTCCGGCTTCGTTATAACTACACAAACCGCCAAAACACTCTGCCACCAAAAACAATCTGGAACTTCGACCTGCTTCTTGAAGATTGCGGAACCATTCCCTGGCTGATCGACAAATATCTTGATAAAAAAAATTATATCGGGTTCACCGATCAAGATCCCCAGATCTTTGGGACAACCTATACCCAGTATATAAAAGCTGAACCAAGCCTGAGCGTTATAGAAAACATCACACCACAAAGCCAGCTTGCCAGCAGAGGCCAGATTGGATGGATGACACCATGGGGTAAAGCGGAATCAACCCCTCAAGAACGACGCTTATTTGCAGGAGGGGCTAACAGTATGCGAGGATGGCTTTTCAATACCCTCGGACCAGGCAGCAGCGCAAGCCACGCAGCTTCAAATTTCGGCGCTGACATCAAACTTGAACTTAATGTGGAATACAGAGTGAAATTTTTCAAGTTCTTCCATCAGCCATCAGGAGTAACCTTTTTTTCCGATATGGGCAACATCTGGGACAGAACCGGAGCCTATGCCTTTTCTCCGGAATCCATGATCAATAACTATGCATGGGATGCAGGAGTCGGAGTTCGACTGGGCTCTCCAATAGGGCCCTTCCGTTTTGATTTTGCCTATAAACTACGTGATCCAACGGAGAACAAAGCTTGGCGCATCTCAACATGGAAACTCAATGATGTCACATTCAATTTTGGAATTGGCGAAGCATTTTAATTATTTGGCGGGGGAAATCTTTTTTCACGATTAAGGAAGTATCAACATGCAAGCAACTTCAACGCTTCTGGCTCCATCCATTCTTTCGGCAGACTTCACCAACCTTAAGCGCTCAATAGAGATAGCCGACAAGGCGGGAGCTGACTGGATTCACTGCGATATCATGGACGGAAACTTTGTCCCGAACATCACCTTTGGCCCTTTTATAGTGCAGGCTATCGCCGCATGCAGCTCAGCAATTATCGACACCCATCTGATGATTGCCGCTCCAGATCGCTTCATTGAGGATTTTGTTAAAGCAGGCTCCCACCAGATCACCGTTCATCAGGAGGCCTGCCCGCATCTGCACCGTACCATTCAGTTCATTAAAAGCCTCGGCGTCAAAGCCGGTGTTTCAATCAATCCGGCAACATCCCTGTCAACGCTTGACTCCATTCTGCCGGATCTCGATCTTGTTCTTTTAATGACCGTGAATCCCGGTTTCGGCGGACAGAAGTTTATACCCTCATCCATTGGAAAAATCCAGCAGCTCCACAAAATGCGCATGGAGCTCAATCCAGAGATGGTTATCGCCATTGACGGCGGCATTACAGAAGAAAATGCCCAGGAAGTAGTTACGGCTGGCGCTGATGCATTGATTGCCGGGACGGCATTCTTCAAGTCAGCCGACCCGGGAAAAACTGCCGCAATAATAAAGGCTATGACCAGATAACCTCACGAAGCTCACTGCTTGTATGCAGCCCTTCTCCTATCAGCACGGCATCAAATGATGCCTGCTCGATAAGGGAGATATCATCGACTGTTTTCATACCGCTTTCAGCAACAGCAACCACATCTGAGGGAATAAAGGGACGAAGCGCTACCGATGTCTCAAGCTTGAGGGAGAAGTCTTTCAAATCACGGTTGTTGACTCCGATCATGAGAGCACCCTTCTCAAGAGCCCGGTCAAGCTCTTTACGGTCATGCACCTCCACAAGCACATGCAGGCCAATGCTGAGTGCCAGCTGGAGATAATCATCAAACTGGGATGGATCGAGTGCTGCGACGATGAGTAAAATGGCGTCAGCACCGATCAGGCGGGACTGAAAAATCTGGGATTCATCGATAATGAAATCCTTGCGCAGTACCGGCAGTGAGAACGAACGGCTGACCATCTGAAGATAGTCGTTTGAACCCTGAAAAAAATTGCGGTCGGTAAGCACAGAATAAGCTGCGGCACCAAGATCTCCATATCGCCTGGCAATTTCAAGAGGATCAAAATCCTCGACAATAAGACCACGTGAAGGAGATGCTTTTTTGATTTCTGCAATAAGCTTCAGCCCCCCCTTATGCCCCCCTTCATTGCGCTTGAGAGCAGCAGTAAAATCCCTGGTCACTGCAAGAGAGCCCTGCAGTTCACCATAGCGTTTTGAGGGCTTCTCCTTTCTCAGCTCCTTTATTTCCAGCTCTTTCTGCTCTAATATCCTGGTTAGATAGGTCATAGGGGTCAATCAGCAGCAGCCAGTTCCCGAAGCTCATGCTCAAGCTCAACAATCTGGCGAATATTATCAAGAAACCAGGGATCAATACCTGTCGACTGATGAATCTCTTCTATTGTGGCACCGGCCTGGAAGGCATAACGAAGATAGAATATCCTGTCAGCTTTCGGTATCTTGATTTTTTCAAGAATATCCTCTTTCGCAAATTTTTTCTGCTGCTGCGTCATATCAAGCACATTCATGATATCCTTACCGTCCGACCCGAGACCTGCGCGTCCTATTTCAAGTCCACGAAGCGATTTCTGCAGTGCTTCCCTGAAGTTTCTTCCAAAAGCCATCACTTCACCAACCGACTTCATCTGCACACCCAGACGGGCATCGACATTCTTGAACTTTTCAAAATCCCAGCGCGGAATCTTGACAACACAGTAATCAATAGCGGGTTCAAAACTGGCTGGAGTAGTTTTTGTGATATCATTAAGAATCTCATCAAGCGTGTACCCGACAGCAAGCTTGGCCGCTACCTTGGCAATCGGAAAGCCGGTGGCTTTTGACGCAAGCGCTGAACTGCGCGATACCCTTGGGTTCATCTCAATCACCACAATACGGCCATTCTCAGGATTAATGGCAAACTGTATATTGCTGCCACCGGTCTCAACACCGATCTCCCTTATAATCCTTATTGATGCATCCCTGAGTTCCTGATACTGACGATCGGTAAGCGTCTGGGCAGGAGCAACGGTAATACTGTCGCCTGTATGAACCCCCATGGGATCAAAATTCTCTATAGAGCAGACAATAATCACATTATCCGCCAAGTCACGAATAACCTCAAGCTCAAACTCCTTCCACCCGATCAAACACTCCTCAACAAGCACTTCGGAGATAGGGCTTTCAGCAAGTCCCCTTCGCACCGCTTCATAATAGTCAGTTTTTGTCTCGGCAAACCCACCTCCGGTACCTCCAAGCGTAAACGAAGGCCGGATAACAATCGGAAGACCGATCTCTTCAAGAGCCTCTTTCGCCTCTTTTTCATTGCGGACAAAAAAACCTTTAGCCATTTCCAGACCAATTTTTTTCATGGCATCACTGAAAAACTCACGGTTTTCAGCTTTTCTGATGGCGCGTAACTTTGCCCCGATCAGTTCAACTCCGTTACGCTCAAGAATACCGGACTCTGCAAGAGTTACCGCAATGTTCAACGCTGTCTGACCACCCATGGTAGGCAGGAGCGCATCAGGTTTTTCACGTTCTATAATTTTCTGAACATATTCCGGAGTAATCGGCTCGATATAGGTAGCATCAGCAAACTCTATATCCGTCATGATGGTTGCTGGATTGCTGTTCACCAGCACAACCCGGTACCCGTCATCCTTGAGAGCACGGCACGCCTGGGTGCCGGAATAATCAAACTCACAGGCCTGTCCGATCACAATAGGACCGGCACCAATCACTAAAATCGACTTGATATCTTCCCGCTTTGGCACGTTAATCCCCGGGTTTATTACTTGATAAGCTTTAAAAAAGGGTAATGTACAAAATAATTAAAGAGTTTATCTCCCATAACCGGAGCAAACTATTCAACCACACGGATCTGTTCCTGGTGAAAGCCTCCCGACTCCCGACGCAACCATGCCGTCACCTCCTTTGGTTGTGCATTCATCAGCGAAATTATCAGCAAGGTATGCCCGGAGTGAGCAAAATCAACATCATGAAGTGAAGGAATAGCCGGCGAATTAATATGAGAGTGATAGGAGCCTAATATTTCAAACCCGATTCTTCTTGCTTCCCTCTCCACATCAAGATACTCCTGACGGGAAATCTCAAATCCCTGTTCCCTGCCATGATAGAGGCAATTCCTGCACGGTGCTACCTCATAGACAACGTTTTCAATATTTCCCCTGTGATCAATATTTCTTATTCCGACAAGCAGCCCGCAACATTCATAGGGCAACTCTCGAAAAGCCTGTTCTTGAATAATTTCGAATTTACGCCGGAATAGTTTCATGAAACAACCAGTGACTGAAAATTAAAGAGCCTTGACCCCTATATCTGTTCTGTAATAGGCTCCATCAAAACCGATCTTTTCAACAGCAAGATAAGCCCGCTCAATACTCTCCCTGAGATTTTCTCCGAGAGCTGTAACCGAAAAAACCCTGCCGCCTGCCGTCGTCAGCCTCCCGCCCTCATAAGAGGTTCCGGCGTGAAACACCAGGCAATTCTCCATGTCAGCGACCTCATCAGCAATGGTGATAACCTTCCCGGTTTCATAATGATCAGGATAGCCACCGGAAGCAATAACAACCGTTGCCGCCGATTTCTCATGCATTTCAAAAGGCACATCTCCAAGCGTACCATCAACACTTGCCTGAAGAGCTGCAATAAAATCGCTCTTTAAAAGGGGGAGTACCACCTGGGTTTCAGGATCGCCTAGTCGTGCGTTATATTCAACAACGGAGGGCTCGCCCCGATCAATCATCAGCCCGACATAGAGAAAACCAGTATAGGGAGACCCCTCGGCACCCATACCGATAAGCGTTGGTCTGATAATCCGTTCCTCAACCTTCTGCAGTACCTCCGGAGTCACCAGAGGCGCAGGCGCATAGGCACCCATCCCGCCGGTATTTTTACCGGTATCGCCATTGCCGATACGTTTATGGTCCTGTGCGGGCAGAAAAAGCTGGTAGGTGATACCATCTGTCAGCGCAAAAACACTCGCTTCCTCACCCTCCAGAAACTCCTCAATGACCACCTCATTGGCTGCATCTCCAAAAATACGATCTTCAAACAACTCCCTGATTGCCTTCAACGCCTCGTTTCTGTCAAGAGCAATGAAAACCCCTTTCCCTGCACATAAACCACTTGCCTTGATGACCTGGGGATACAACGTTTCCGGCAACTCGATATAAGTGCTGGCAGCATGAAAATCCCTGAAAACATGATAATCCGCCGTAGGAATACCATGTAGCTGCATGAACTTCTTGGAAAATACCTTGCTCGACTCAAGACGGGCTGCAGCTTGTGTCGGACCGACAATCGCTCTATGCACACTGCGGAACAGATCTACAATACCAAGCTCAAGCGGCTGTTCTGAACCAACAATGGTTAGATCGACATGGTTATCCCCGGCAAACAGAAGCAGGTCATCCAGTGCCGTAGCTTTCAAGGGAACATTACGGACCTTTCCACCCATCCGGGCAGTTCCGCCATTACCCGGTGCAACAAAAACAGTCTCTACCAGTTCACTCTGTGCCGCACTCCAGGCAATGGCATGCTCCCTTGCACCGCTTCCTATAATCAAAACATTCATAGTGTTCAATGTGCAATAATAGCCCTGTTTCACCCTGTGGTTTTAAGGCCTGGTTTGTTAAATTACTCCCTTCTTTACAGCAAACAGCATTTTTTAATAAATCAAGAGGCTAAAATAAACAAATAATAAATTTATTTCTGTACCTCAAGGTAGCTCTTCCGGCAATAATCATATACCTCTATGGGCCTCTCTCCACTGATTTCCCGCCATATCCTGCCTTTTGCACTGAAGATGCTCTATGCAAGCCTCCGGATATCAGTGACGCCTCAATCCTGGAAGATGCAGCTTACCGACAAGGGAGCCATTCTGACATTCTGGCATGGAAAAATGGCCATCGGCTGGCTTCTTGCCCGTAGACTCTTTCCTGCACATAAATTAGTTGCCGTTGTAAGCCTTTCTGAGGATGGACGAGCTCTTTCCGACACCCTTCAGCAACTTGATTTTACCCTTATTCGAGGATCAAGTTCAAGAGGAGGCGATGAGGTCAAGCGCGCCATGCAGGAGGCTATCAAGAGAAAATATATTGTTGTTCTTACCCCTGACGGACCACGGGGCCCGCTCAAACAGTTCAAATACGGCACCTTGCGCATAGCCTCAAGCAACCGCTACCCGCTTGTTTTTGCTGAAATCAGCTATGCCAAAGCATGGAAGCTTAAAAGCTGGGACGAGTTTGAAATCCCTAAACCCTTCAGCAGAACGGTCATAACACTTCATACGCTTGATCTTCCTGAATTTGAAAGTGAAGAGAAACTTCGCCTCTATACAGCAAACCTTTCAGACCGTCTCGGCCATGCATAACCCGTTATCGATACTTCTCAGGCCCTTTGCACTGCTTTATCTCTCTGTTGTGCAGCTTCGCAATAAACTATTCGATCGAAAACTCTCAAAAGCATGGAAATCGCCTATTCCTGTTGTCTCAATCGGAAACCTCACAGCCGGTGGCACTGGAAAAACTCCTCTTGTTGACTGGGTTGTCAAGTACTATCTCTCGATCGGCTGCAAACCTGCAATTGTGTCTCGGGGGTATCTGCGGGAATCAAAAGGCGTGCAGCTTGTTTCCGACGGACAGAAGATCATGCTTGGCAGCAGAGAGGCCGGCGATGAAACGGCAATGCTTGCCTGGAACAACCCGGATGCGATTGTTGTGGTCTCCGAAAAACGGAAAGAGGCGGTAACCTATATCACCAGATATTTTGCCAAACGACTACCCGGAGTTATCATCCTCGACGACGCTTTCCAGCACCGGGCAATTGAGAGAAACCTCAACATTGCCATCATCAATACCGAAGAGCCTTTTACAAAAGCAAAAATGCTGCCTGAAGGGCGACTGAGGGAACCGCTGAAAAATCTCTCCAGGGCCGACCTGATCATACTCAACAAAATCACCGATGAAGAGAGAGCCGGAATCATCATGAGAGAGGTGGAAAAAACCGGACGACCTGTAGTAAAAGCCCGCATAAAAACCGGAGAGTTGATCTGCTTTTCAGGCACCTTTGCCTCATCAGATGAAGCACCTTTACCCGGCAGCCTCAATGCCCTTGCTTTTGCCGGTATTGCTTCTCCCAAAAGCTTTCTTGATATTCTCCAGAAGGAGGGGGTCACCGTTGCAGCACACCGTTTCTTCCGTGACCATGAAGCCTATAGCGAAAAAAAAATAAGGGCAATATGCCGGGAAGCCGAAAAAAAAGAGCTGAGCCTCATTACCACGGAAAAAGACTACTTCCGGATGCTCGGCCGCCCAGAACTCATCCGCATTATCAGCTCAAGACCCTGTTATTATCTGAAAATCGAAACAGATATTTTCGAAGGGAAAGAGATAGTGCACTCCATGCTGAAGTCCGCTATAGGCAAATAAATGTTACTCCTTGATGATTTTTGATATCGCTTTGAATCGTTCTCCTTCGGCAACACGCAGGAGTTCAAAAACAGCCATTTCAGTACTGGTCAGGGATGCTCCAGCTTTTTCAATACAGCGAATCCCAAGCAACTTGTTCTCTTCAGTTCTGGACGAAACAGCATCGGTCACCAGATGAACATTGTAGCCAAACTCTACCAGATCTACTGCTGTCTGGTAGACGCAGACATGTGTCTCAATGCCGGCAACAAGAATATCGTTATGGTTAAATGAACGGAGCTGCCTCATGAACTCAGCGTTTCCACAACAACTGAACGAAAGTTTTTCAACCGGAACAGAGTCGGGCAAGAGCTCCCTCAAAGAGTCAATGGTGTGTCCCAAACCTTTCGGGTACTGCTCAGTCACCAGAATCGGGACTTCAAGAATCCTGCAAGCTCTGACCAGCTTGATGATATTGGTTTCCAGAACCGCTGGCTGAAAAACGCCCTGTGCCAACCGGCCCTGCACATCAATAATTAAGAGCAGTGTTTCTTTTGAAGTCATCATAGCAATATCCTCAATTGAAATAATTAAATTGAAACAAGATTATAAAAAAACCATGAAAAAAATAGGAGTTCTTCTTTCAGGATGCGGCTTTCTTGACGGATCGGAAATCCATGAAGCCGTGCTTACCCTTCTCGCTCTTGACAGAGCCGGTGCTGAAGCCTTTTGCCTGGCGCCTGACATCATGCAGCACGATGTAATCAATCACTGCACCGCCCAGAAGATGAAGAACGAATCCCGCAATATCCTTGTCGAATCTGCACGAATTGCCCGGGGTGCCATCACAAATCTTGCCGATATCAATACACTCTCTCTCGATGCCCTTATTCTGCCCGGAGGTTACGGTGCATCAAAAAACCTCAGCAATTATGAATTCAAGGCAGCCGATTGCGATGTTAATGCAGATGTCGCGATGGCTTTGCAATCATTCTACAAATCAGGAAAGCCCCTTGGTTTTCTCTGTATTGCACCGACTATAGCAGCAAAGGTACTTGGCAGGGAACACATCGAACTAACCATTGGCAACGACCCGGAAACAGCCGCAAATCTTGAGGCAATGGGTTCCCGGCACATCGACTGCCCTGTCTGGAACACTGTTGTCAGCAGTAAGGGGAAGATTGTCAGCACACCAGCCTATATGCTTGGAGCAACAATAGGAGATGTTGCCAAAGGCATTGACAAACTGGTCAGTGATCTCCTCACTCTACTGTGATTTTCGGTTTTTTTCAAAAGGAATACCCGCATCCCCTGGGGCTGAAGCCCTGCCCACAAACCCTGCAAGCACAAAAAGTGTTATAAGATAGGGAAGCGACTGCACAAGCTGGGAAGGAATCCATCCCGTCTGGAGCCAGATCTCCATCGATTCGGTAGCAGCAAACATTAAACTAGCAAGAGCAGCTCCCACCGGTCTCCATTTACCGATAATCATGGCGGCCAGTGCGATATAACCACGACCGGCCGACATATTGTCGGTGAAGGTATGCTGCTGAAAAACAAGAAACGCACCAGCAAGAGCCGCCAGCGCACCGGAAACAAGCACACCTGAATAGCGCATGCGATCAACATTTATCCCTGCACTGTCAGCAGTTTCAGCACTTTCGCCCGTTGCCCGAAGCCTGAGCCCGTAAGGAGTATGAAAAAGCAACCATTGACCGCCAACAACTGAAACGAGAGCAACACAAAAAAGGGGATCCAGAAAAAGAAAGGGAACATCAATTCCCGCTATACGTTCAGAGTTCATTGCACTTCCAAACAGGAGGCTGAGACCTGAACGGGTAGCACCCATCACAAGAATATTGATAGCAATACCGGCAACAATCTGATCAGCCTTCAGTGTAACCGTAATAAATGCAAAAAGCAACGCAACACCAAGACCGCAGAGAAGAGCGAGAACAATCCCGGCAACGGCAGAACCAGTCCAATACTGACCGAAAGCCGCGCCGAAAGCGCCGATAAGAATCATTCCTTCAAGAGCAAGATTCACAACGCCGCCCCGCTCTGAAAATGTTGCACCAACTGAGGTAAGAGTATATGGTACAGCAAGACGCACGATTTGCAAAAGAATAACGACAGGCTCTATTCCCATGATCAATCAGGATGAAATATTCTTATGGGTAGTTATTACGGCAAGTTTTTTTATTAAATTTATAGTCCAGTAAAAGTAGTCAACTTCCTCTGCTATTTCACCACCTGACCATGTTTTTTATCTTGTAAATAATTACTTCTTAAAATCATGCCAAAATCTGAAATTTCCAACGACAAGGCTACCAACAAACAGTACATTTACAGTTTTTCAGGAGGCTCTTCGGAAGGTGACGCGTCCATGAAAAACCTGTTGGGAGGCAAAGGTGCCAACCTGGCCGAAATGGCAAACATTGGCCTGCCGGTTCCTCCAGGGTTCACCATTTCAACAGAGGTCTGTACCTACTATTACGACAATCAGAAAGAGTACCCCAGAAATCTTTTCAAACATGATATTCCGATTGCACTCAGCAAAATTGAAGAGGCCTTAGGCAAAAAATTCGGAGACCCGGAAAACCCTCTGCTTGTTTCAGTCCGCTCAGGGGCAAGAGCCTCAATGCCCGGCATGATGGATACCATCCTCAATCTCGGTCTGAATGAAAAAACTGTCGATGGTCTTGCGAGAAAATCAGGAAACCCCCGTTTTGCCTGGGACTGCTACCGTCGTTTTGTGCAGATGTACGGCGATGTCGTGCTTGATCTCAAGCCAACCGATAAAAAACAGATTGATCCCTTCGAACAGATACTTGAAGAAAAAAAACTGGAACTGGGTATCAATCTTGACACTGAATTAAACGTTGAACACCTCAAGGATATCGTCTCCAGATACAAAGCAGCCATTCTTGAAAAAACCGGCAAGCTTTTTCCTGAAGACCCCAACGAACAGCTCATCGGAGCAATCGGTGCTGTTTTCAACAGCTGGAACAACGAACGTGCCATTGTTTATCGCAAGCTCAACCACATTCCAGGGTACTGGGGCACAGCCTGCAACGTCCAGGCAATGGTCTTCGGCAACATGGGCGAAAATTGCGGAACCGGTGTAGCCTTCACCCGCGATGCAGCCACCGGCAATAATCTGTTTTATGGTGAGTTTCTCATGAATGCCCAGGGGGAAGATGTCGTCGCCGGCACAAGAACCCCTCTTAAAATCGCACAGCTCAAGACAGAAAACCCCACTATCTATGCCCAGCTCGAAGAGATTCGTTCGATTCTTGAACACCACTACCGTGACATGATGGACATTGAGTTCACCATAGAAAACAACAAGCTTTTCATGCTGCAGTGCAGGGTTGGCAAAAGAACCGGCATGGCTGCCGTCAAAATTGCCTTTGACATGTACAATGAGAAGCTTATTAATGAAAAAGAGGCACTGTTACGCATAGAACCCGAACAGCTCAACCAGCTGCTCAGACCTGTCTTCGACATGAAGCAAAAACAGGCCGCCATTTCAGAAGGCAGACTCCTTGCAACAGGCCTGAATGCCGGACCTGGCGCAGCAACCGGAAAAATCTATTTTAATTCAATTGATGCCTACGAGGCTGCGAGACGTGGAGAAGCGGTTATACTGGTCCGTATCGAAACCTCTCCGGAAGATATCAAAGGCATGGCCGTCTCTGAAGGGATACTCACCGAGCGAGGCGGTATGACCTCCCATGCAGCCCTGGTGGCCCGTCAAATGGGCAAGGTCTGCGTCGTGGGATGCGGTGCGCTCAATATCGACTATCAAAAAGGAGAAATGCAGGTTTACGGCAACAACACCGTGCTCTCAGAAGGCGACTACCTCTCCATTGACGGCAGCACTGGCGAAGTCATTGCCGGTAAAGTGGCCACAAAAAACTCTGAAATCATTGAAGTTCTGATCGATAAAACTCTCAAGCCAGAAGATGCTCCAACAATGCCCATCTACAATCAGCTCATGGAGTGGGCTGATAAATACCGCAAACTCAATATCCGTACCAATGCAGATCAGCCCGAGCAGGCTGAAATTGCCATTATTTTTGGAGCAGAGGGTATAGGGCTCTGCCGCACTGAGCACATGTTCTTCGGTGGTGAACGAATTGACGCTATGCGGGAGATGATTTTAGCCGATGATATCCAAGGCCGCAAAAAAGCTCTTGAAAAACTTCTTCCCTATCAACGCGACGACTTCTATGGTCTCTTTAAAGCCATGGGTTCCCGCCCTGTGACCATCAGACTTCTCGATCCTCCGCTGCATGAGTTCCTGCCGCACGACGACAGCGAAATCAAGGCACTTGCCCTGACAATGGGCAAAACCTTTGACGATCTCAAGAGCCATATACACGATCATCACGAGTTCAACCCAATGCTTGGACTCCGCGGCTGCCGCCTCGGTATCCTGCACCCGGAAATCACGATCATGCAGGTACGCGCCATTATTGAAGCCGCCTGCAGGCTTAAAAAAGAGGGACTTGAAGTTGTACCTGAAATCATGGTACCACTGATCAGCACCATCAAAGAGCTTGAAATCACCAGTGAAGTCATTCACAAAACAGCACGAAGTGTCATTGCCGAACAGGGTATCGGCATAAAATACCTCGTTGGCACCATGATCGAGGTACCGCGTGCCGCCATCACCTCCGACCAGATTGCCACCGCAGCCGATTTCTTCAGCTACGGCACCAACGACCTCACTCAGATGACGCTTGGCATGAGCCGCGACGACTCCGGCCAGTTCCTGCCAATCTACCAGCAGCAGGATATCTTTGCCCGCAACCCTTTTGAGTCAATCGACAAAGAAGGGGTTGGCAGGCTGATGAGTATTTCGGCAAAAGAGGGTCGGGCCGTCAAACCAGAACTTAAGCTTGGGATTTGTGGCGAACACGGCGGTGATCCTTCGACCGTCGAATTCTGCCATCAATTGGGACTTAACTATGTGTCATGCAGCCCGTTCAGAGTCCCCATTGCACGACTTGCCGCAGCAAGAGCAGCACTGAGCGGACTGAACCGATAGCCCCACGCAAAAGGGCACCTCCATAAGAGGTGCCCTTTTTTCTCAGCACTGCACTTTCTTTCTCAGCATGTCCCTTCTTTTTTCTTGAAAAACATGCAGCCACCTTCGGCAACCACATCCTTGCCAAAACAGGTGCCGGCTGCCGGATCATCAGCCTTTTGAGTAAAGCTCTGACAATCCTGACACTGTTTTCCTTTTTCGGCTTGCTTCTGGTAAATAATTTCCATATTGAATGTTGCTTAATGTTTTGCGTTATTTGTGAATGAATGACACAAATATAAATCAGAAACATTTTTCACAAAGTTTTTTTCAAAAAAAAAGAAATCATCGTTTTCATCTTATGGTTGAGCTAAGGCACAATAACTAAGAAATTGCCACTCAAGCAGCCAAAGAGAAAGAGAGACACAACACCTATGGAATTCAGTCATATCAACATCAGGGGAGCAAGAGTCCACAATCTTAAAAATATCTCTCTTGATATTCCGCGCAACAAATTTGTGGTCATTACCGGTCTTTCGGGATCGGGAAAATCCAGCCTTGCTTTCGACACCATCTATGCCGAGGGACAACGCCGATTTATGGAAACACTCTCCCCCTATGCCCGGCAATATATCGGCAGCATTGAACGCCCTGATGTTGATTTTATTGAAGGGCTTTCGCCAGTCATTTCCATCGACCAGAAAGGCACCAACCGCTCGCCCCGCTCAACAGTCGGAACAATCACCGAAATCCATGACTTTATTCGGCTACTCTATGCCAAAGCCGGAAGACGCTACGACCCCATCACTGGACACATGCTGCAGAAGCAGAGCGAGGAGAGCATCTCTGATACCATTCTCTCCCTGCCACAAGGCACAAAAATTCAGATACTCTCCCCTCTTGTAACCGGACGCAAGGGACACTACCGCGAACTCTTCGAACGTTTGCTTCTTAAAGGTTTTCTCCGGGTACGCATTGACGGAAAATACCGTGAGATGGAAAAAAACATGCAGATCGAGCGCTATAAAAGTCATTCCATTGAACTCGTGGTTGACGGTATTGTTATCGGCCCTGACTGTGAAGAACGCCTCAAAAAAGCAATCAACCTTGCCATCAGCATGTCGGAGCACAAGTCATCGGTTATCGCTGATCCGGTAGAAAGTGAGTTGAAGGAGCTTTTTTTCAGTACACACTATGCCTATTCAGACGGCTCTGTACCGGTCGATACGCTCGCTCCAAACCACTTCAGCTTCAACTCCCCTTATGGAGCATGCCCTGAGTGTAACGGTCTTGGAGAGCTCAAGCAGCTTTCAGGAGAACTGATGGTGCCCGACGCAACACTCTCCCTCAACGAAGGTGGAATCGAACCGTTCGGCAAATCCGGAAAACGGAACCTCTGGCAGGTCATAAAAGCAATCGCCCATGAGTTCGACTTCACCCTCGACACACCAATAGCAGATATACCATCGCAGGCAATGGCTATCCTGCTCAATGGATCAGGCAGCCAGACCTTTGACGTCAGCTACAGTTACTCAGGCCGCGACACACTCTATCCGCAGCCATTTCCCGGTGCACTCCCCTATGTTGAGGAGATACGGAAAAATGCCAGTACTCCCAAAGTGCGGGAATGGGCTGAAAGTTACATGGTCCGTCAGTCCTGTCCAGCATGTAAAGGTGCAAGACTGCGCAAAGAGAGTTTGCTCGTCAAATTAAATGACCTTAACATTGCAGAATCCGAATCTCTGCCTTTACCGGAAGCTCTGGCCTTTTTTACCGCACTGCCCGACAACCTGACAGCAAAAGAGCGACTTATTGCCACACCAGTATTGCATGAAATCGTCAAACGCATTGACTTTCTCCTCAATGTCGGGCTCAGCTACCTCTCCCTTGATAGAAGTTCGCAGACACTCTCTGGCGGTGAAGCTCAGCGCATCAGACTCGCCTCGCAACTCGGCTCCCAACTCAGCGGCGTCCTCTATGTACTCGACGAACCAAGCATCGGACTGCATCAGCGCGACAACCACAAGCTTATCACCTCGCTGAAACGCCTCAGAGACCTCGGCAACACCGTGCTTGTTGTCGAACACGACAAGGATACCATGCTCGAAGCCGATGAAATCATTGACCTCGGCCCCGGTGCAGGAGCGTACGGCGGAGAGATCGTTGCCCAGGGCCCGGCCACATCGCTTGACCCCAACTCACTGACCGCGAAGTACCTTAGCAGCACACTGCAGGTTTCTTTCAAAGGAGAGGAAAAAAATAGTGCCGTTGAAAAGCAATTCCTTCGCCTGACAGGGTGTCGTGGCAACAACCTTCAAAACATCGACATCACCATTCCACTCCGTTCACTGGTCAGCATTACCGGCGTCAGCGGATCAGGCAAATCAACCATCATCAACGAAACACTCTACCCGATCCTTGCCCGCCATTTTTACCGGTCAAAACTGCTTACCTATCCCTACGACACTATCGAAGGAATCAGCAATATCGACAAGGTAGTCAACGTTGACCAGTCACCCATCGGGCGCACCCCACGCTCCAACCCCGCAACCTATACCGGCGCATTCACCTTTATCCGCGACTTCTTTACCCGCCTGCCCGAAGCGCAGATAAGGGGTTACAAAGCCGGACGATTCAGCTTCAACGTCAAGGGCGGACGCTGCGAGGTTTGCCAGGGAGCAGGTACCCGGAAAATCGAAATGAACTTTCTACCCGATGTCTATGTGCAATGTGAAAACTGCAAGGGTGAACGCTATAACCGCGAAACCCTGCTGGTTAAATACCGCGGAAAGTCTATTGCCGATGTGCTTGAAATGAGCATTACTGAGGCGGCAGAATTCTTTACCGACTTTCCCCGCATCCTCCGCATTCTCTCAACCATGCAGAGCGTTGGACTCGGCTACCTCAAGCTCGGCCAGCAATCTCCCATGCTTTCAGGCGGCGAAGCACAACGCATCAAGCTCTCAAGCGAACTCTCTAAAATACAGACCGGCAATACGCTCTACATTCTCGACGAACCAACCACCGGCCTGCACTTTCAGGATATTCAGCACCTGCTTGAAGTGCTGCGAAAACTCGTTGACAAAGGCAACAGCGTTATTATCATCGAACACAACCTCGACATTATAAAAAACAGCGACTGGATTATCGACATCGGCCCTGAAGGAGGCTACGAGGGAGGAAAGGTCATTGCGGAAGGAACACCCGAGGAGATTGCCCAGATGGAACACTCCTACACTGGCAAGTTCCTGAAGATGGAAATGGAGGGCTCACCCATCAAATAAACTCTTCGTAATAGTCAAGATCCTTGTGGAAGGTCTCCTCAAGGGATGCAAGCGAGAAGAAGGCGGCTATCATGCAGATGCCACCAACCAGTAACGCGCCCGATTCCAGCCCGAAGAGAGCCCTGCTGAACTGAAACAACATGGTAATCGGCACCACCATTCCACGAACAAGATTCGGCACCGTGGTAGCAACCGTTGCACGGAGGTTGGTGCCAAACTGCTCAGCGGCAACCGTTACAAAGATAGCCCAGTAACCACCGGCAAAACCAAGAATGGTGCAAACAACGTAAAAAAATTGCGGACTTTTGCTTCCCTGAAGAAAATAGAGCGCAACCGCTCCGACAGTAAGCAGCATGAACAACAAAATAACCTTCTTCCTGCTCTGCAAAACCTGACTTAACAAGCCGCTTGAAAGATCGCCAAACACAAGGCCAAGATAGCAGTACATGACCGAATTACCCGCAAGAACAGGCCCTGTAATGTGGAGTTCCACAGCAAACTCGGGAGAAAAGGTAATTAAAACACCAACAACAAACCAGATCGGCACCCCGATCATGATAGAGTTGATGTAGCGGAAAAACCGGTTACGGTCGGTAAACAAGGCCAGCATATTCCCCCGGCTGACTCCGGTTTTTTCCTCCATAGCCTTAAACATCCCTGACTCAGCAACCTTGACGCGAGCAATGAGAAGCAGAATCCCAAGGCCTCCACCAATAAAAAAAGCGTTGTGCCACTCATAGGTATTAGCCACAACATTAGCAAGAATGGCTCCCGAAACACCGATAGATGCAACAAGCATTGTCCCGTAACCACGAATCCGGGTATGCAGCACCTCCGACACAAGCGTAATACCCGCCCCAAGTTCACCGGCAAGACCAACCCCGGCAATAAACCGCAATGCAGCATAGGCCGGAAGTGAAGAGACAAAGCCATTGGCAATGTTGGCAAGAGAGTAGAGCAGAATAGAGGCAAACATAATTTTCAGGCGCCCCTTTTTATCGCCAAGCCAACCCCAAAGAATACCGCCAACCAGCATACCGATCATCTGCATATTGAGCAGATAAACCCCATAATTGATCAGTTCCTTCCCGGAAAGCCCAAAAGACTTCAGACTCGGAACCCTGACAATGCTGAACAGCACCAGGTCATAAATATCTACAAAGTAACCGAGAGCCGCCACAATGACCGGCAGACTGAATACATCTCTGAGTGACGCATGCTCCTTAAGTTCCAAAAAAACTCCATTAAGGTTTAATAAAATATAACCTCATCCATCTTGTACTTAAAGTCCTTGCCGTCCTTTGTCTCCCTGAAGTGCCTATTCCTAAACCCTCAATTTTCACAACCGCAGAAAATGCCTTTCCACAGCTATAATACCACTATGCTCAGATGCATCACCAGGGAGAGGCTTTGTCTCACCAGCGATCGGCACAAGCAAATCAGGAAAAATGCTGACCTCAACACCCTGCATGATACTATCAAAAAAAACCACAAGTCTCGTCTCCCGGCCCTGTTTTACCACAACACCCTCTAAATCCTTAAACGGGCCAGCAAGCACCCTGACCTTCTGCCCTGCAGGGATAGACGCAACCGTCCCATTGATGGCATCAGGCTCCCTCACCAGTTTTTTAAGCCACTCAATATCTTTTTCACCAATAACCGAAGGCTTTCTGCCAATGCCGATGAACTTCACCACACCTTCAGTATCAAGCACATTGATATTATCCTTGCGTATATCAATATTGACAAACACATAACCTCTAAACAACGGATCACTCACCTTTTTCTTTCTGTCGCTCCACTGTTTCCAGGTTTCAAGCAACGGCAAAAAACTTGTAAGCTCACGTTCAAGCAACATCTGATGCACTTTTTTTTCATGTCTGGAGCGTACATAGACAGCATACCACCGCAAATTCTGAACATCAATCATACTTATAAAGCACTATTATTACTTGCAATACCGTAAAAAACACGAACGAACAAAGTCTTACGTGTTATCCAACAACAAAGGTAACAACTGCGCATTATATTGCAAAAAAAGTATAGAGGGGACGTTGTTAAGTAAATTAAGTCATTTTCACACACTATGCTTTTTTTAACAGTTTAGTGGTCGAGCCAGGCCACCACAACACATGCCAAGAAGCAATTCGAGACAGGTTTCGACAGTGAATGAGTTGGGGTGCCGATGATTTGATCTGCATTTTCGGGTGGCTCATAGGGTGAAGAGATCCCTGTAAAACCGGGCAACTCCCCTGCACGGGCCTTGCAATAAAGCCCTTTGGTATCCCGTTTTTCGCAGGTATCAAGAGATGCGCTCAGATAGACCTCCACAAACTTCTCTTCACCAATAATTGACTTCGCCATCGCACGGTCAACTCGAAAAGGTGAGATAAACGATGTGATCACTATCAACCCGGCATCGATCATAAGTCGAGCCACCTCTGCTACCCTTGGGATATTTTCAGTTCGGTCGAGAGGGGAAAAGCCAAGGTCACAGTTCAACCCATGACGGACGTTGTCACCATCCGGTACAGTACTCGGTGTTCCCCTGCTTATCAAATGCCGCTCCAAGGCAAAAGCGAGTGTTGACTTGCCAGCACCTGACAAGCCAGTAGACCAGAAGACGAATGGTTGATGTGCAAGGCCAAGCATACCTTGACGCTCAGCGGGCGTCACCTCTCCCTGATGCCATACAATTTCACGCTTTTCAGTCATCTGAGTACTCCTCAACATTAAGGCATGGTTTCTGTCCCATCCTTTCAATAAGATACCCATTTTAAACAGGTCACCAGCAACGCAGGCCAGATTTTTCGGGCCAAACCACTGGAGCATCTCCCAGCGCAAGTTTAGTGATTGTGCGGGCTCACTGTGAGGAGCGAAAGGTTACGGATGGCATTAAAATTTTCGAGTAATTTATCATCTATGAGGCCAAGCTCTGGATGCATCATTGACTCTTCATTACGATTTTACGAGGTTTGTGAAGTCTGACCATTGTTCAACACGGAAAACTCGTATATCGCGGACTGACGCAGGCAACCACGGCAGTGCCTTTAGAGATGTAATGGCAGCAAACAAGTTAGCAAGATCTTCAGAATTGTTGGTGTACAGGCTTCCCTGAACGCGATTAAAGCCAAAATTAGCAAGTATACCTCCAATATCTAAGTACGCTTGAGCAACACCTTTAGGATGGTTTTGTGAGGTGTCTGCGACAACAAGATCAAAAGCAATAGCAAACATCAGCTTTCCTTTGGATCATCGAGAATATCTGTCAAACTATAATCCAGTTTTTCTCCTGATTCTAGAACACGAATATGCATCAATAAGTCGCCATTTGGCAATTTATCTCCCACGCCAACAATCTCATAAACGGGCCCAACCAAACCAAAACGTCGCCAAGTCCCCACCAATGATGCAGAAAGAAACTCGGGTGTTGTGACCGTTTGAGAAGTTATCATCTTTTGAAAAAGGGCTACGTCATAATGAGTTATTGCTTTATGCTTGAAACTTACAATACTTCTTTCATAGAACCAATTATTTTCATGGCAAATGATTAGTGACTGACAAATTCCAACCTCACAAGTGCCGGTCAGTCACTCCTGACCATAAATTTCGATTCAAAAACTCGCTCTTTTCGATGGACGCCACGGTCATTAATCTTTGCTTGAGTGCTTTTCCTTGAGCAGAATACCGTCAACGCAAAGGAGCTCTCAAATTGCTCTACCTCTATGATTATTACGGATCATTACCAGCATTTATGGTCATGACTAATGGTAAATCCACCGACATTCGGGTGGCAAGAAGCGAAGAGAACCTTTATTTTCATCTCTTACCGGACAGCATCAACCGATCACAAATAAACAGGTAACAAGAGACGATAACATTGTGCTTGTCATTAAAAAAACGCGAGAAAAATACCCGAAAGCCTTTCGCCTGGTCTGTTATAACGATCCTGAAACCAAAAAAAATTATGAGTTCATCACCAATAACATGAAGCTTGCAGCCTCAACAATAGCGGGCATTTATAAGTCCCGGTGGCAAATAGAACTCTTTTTCATATGGATCAAGCAAAACCTTAAAATCAAGTCATTTCTCGGCACCAGCCAGAACGCTGTATTGACGCAAATCTGGGTCGCCATGTGCTATTACCTCTTGCTGTCATATATCAAGTTTCAAACGAAATATCGACACTCACTGCAGTAATTAACAAGAATGATTGCCTCTGTAATCATGGAACAGCGGATGTTGATCGATATTCTATTTTTGACTGAACAATCGGTTAAAAAAGTCCGTGACCCAGTCTTGCAGCTCGCTTTATATTAACCGGACACTACTGGAAATAGAAAAGGCCGATGGGTTCTGCCAAATTCATGATGCCCCAACCACTCCATGTAGTATCGGCTGAATGAGTCTCTTTCATGCATCGCCCAAAACTGAGTATGCTGCTGCAAAAGAGAGATGGCCTGCTGCACTGGTTCCCGAAAAGGAACGATAATCAGTGCATCGGGAAAGGCCTGTCGAAAAGAGCCAAGGCGCAGAATATTATTATTGTTAGATGTTGGCAGAAACCCATTCACGCATGTATCTTATTAGCTCCGGCACAGTAAGATTAGGTATTTCAGTTTTATTAAAGCCATGAGACAATAAATCGTCGTAATTATCTGCCATGAATTGTGTGAATTGATCCAAGAGTCCTGAAGGGCCAGGAAGGTCAATTCCAACATCGTTCACGAGCCAGTGCCGTACTGCAGCAACTACCCGTAACGGTTCATCGTGATGGGCAGCGATGTCCGAGTTTGAGAGATCAGACAGAGCAATTTGATACCTGTAAGGCTCTTTCTCGAGAATCAGACAACGTTTGCTCAGTTGTTCCACTGTACCGAAGCAGCTACATCCGACATCAAGACCAAGCTCAAAAGGCATATTGAAGCGAAAATACTCTCCGGCACGTTTTGCCTTGATGCGAGAGAGATCATGAATAGCGTATTTAGACTCTTTAATCAGTTCAACAATCTTGCTGAAACGAGTCTCGCCAGAGTTTAGCCTTTCTGCTGCCATTCTTGGATTAAGGTCAGCACGAAGAACAGTGAAGAGAAGAGGTCGAAGCAACGGTCGAAAGTGGTCGTCATAAGGGCAGTTGACGAAAACATTCGTCTTGAATGTCGATATTGACACTATTACCTATTGCTGGGTGGATTGGGGGCATGGCCATAACTGTCGCGTTTAAGGATTGTTCCGTCTTTGCGATGGACATACAGTTCCCCACTCTCCTTTTTGGCTTGGCTACGCCCATAAGTTATCGCGTCTTCCTGGGTGTCAAAAACCTTTGATGCACGACTCGCACCACTTTTTTTTACCGCCCATCCGCCTTGTCTTGGAACGACATGTCTACTATTCTTTATCATCAGAACCATATTTGAAATCAATTCATCCGAAAGACTCTCAAATACAATGAGTTATCAATATGTTTGGAGGTCTTATTTCTTATCCATGCACTTACAAAAGTAATCAACAGAATGGATATATGGACATGAAAACACAGATTATTTTGATAGCCATAATCAACCTGGTCGAGAAATAGATACTCCTTTGACCAGTCAATCCCTGCATAAGCATCAGGAAAAGAAAAGGCAATAAACTCCGGAAAATAGTGCTCAATGGCATCTTTCCACGAGCTGTCATAATGATCGTTCGGGGTTGCCATGTGCGTGCTCTGCTTTCAGCATCTTATGCAATCACAAGGAGATTGCTGGAATAAATATTATTTATTATCAATATAATACATCTTTCCTATTTATTTGAGGGCTTTTTGTAAAAAATATAATTTGTTCTATACAGTTTGCTGGGGGAGCACTAAAGCTGAGCCTGCTCCCCACCGTCTACAATGCTGTGAGGTGAATAGGCATCGGTGAGATGAGATGGAAATAGGGATGAAAACAGGGAAAAATCGGGTGCTTTTAATGCTATTAAACAACGTCACCAACTCTTAACAGGTTTTTGGGGCAAAACGTAAGATATTAAAGGAGTGTATTGTAATTAATACGATAAATAACCATGATTTAAAAGTATCAAGCGCTATAATTAGTTTTTCTTTTTTGGAGCTTTTTTCAAAGAACAAACACTGCCCCCATCATGAAACTCAGCAAAGTCTATATCAACAAACTTCTCGACTATATTTCCCAGGGGATGAGTATTGAGAATGCCTGCTATGTAACGGGTATCTGCCAAAAGACCTACCACTTATGGTACAATCAGAGAAAGAAGGATGCGGAGAGTGACACGGCAAGCCTGCAGCTAAAACTGTTTGATGGGATTTGGGCGGCTCAAGCACAGTGCGAACAGACACACCTGCAAAACATAGCGGATGCTGGCAAAAAGAACTGGCGGGCCAGTGCCTGGTTTCTCGAACGCACTCGGCCAAAAAGTTACGGCCGCAACAGCCTGAATTTTTTACCACCTGAAAACCCTGACACGCTCATTGTCATTGGATAAAGATAGCGTCGTTGAGTCCGTGCATTGTAATTTTTGGATTTTAAGAGCCTTTGTGGGTTATTGATTTAACGGTGTTTATTGCTCTTGTGTTGCCTGGATTTGATGAGGTTGTTTGTTCAATTAGGAGAGAGTATTCAAAACAGATAATAGATGCTTGTCGCGAGTTAATAGCTCCATATCAAAACAACGGGTGGTTGCAGCAATAATCGCATCGGGCAACTTGATTTTACGTAGCCGACGCAACTCAATGGCCGCATCTTCAATCTCTTTTGTTAACGGCAGGTAAGTGAGATGATCAAGTTTATCCCTGATCATGCTGTCCTCCTCAACAGTTATACCCTGATATCCCAATAATTCCATTCGTGTTATGGAACTATAGAAACACTCGGAGGCTTGAATCTGCCGAGTAGATATAAACTCCAAGACAGCGGAATCAGAGCTAAGGATGCCAAGGATATAATTTGTATCAAGCAAATATTTATTCCCACTCATCCCGTAAACGTTTCTGAATTTCTAGAAGATCGCCTGAAAATGTTTTAGAATTCTCTAACCCACCTGCAAGATCAATAAGCATCTCTTTTCTAGCAGTCACATCACTAACAGCACTTTTATTCCGCAAAAACTCAGCAAAATCAAGTATCTCGGCAACCAAAGGCTCAGGCAGTTCTTTCGCTGTGTTATAAAGTCTTTCTGCTGTTGTCATATTACGATTCCTCTTTTGGCAAACATGCTCTCAATTTTCCCAAGAAATATACACCACCCTTACACGATTACAAAATAACGCCACAACAACATTCTTCCAATCCGGGAAGCCCAGGGTTTGCACCCTGCGCTACCCGGATATCGCCCCTACGGGGCTGAAAAGATAGCGTCGTTGAGTCCAGGTATTGTAATTTTTGGATTTTAAGAGCGCTTTATGGGTTATTGATTTAACGGTGTTTATTGCTCTTGTGTTGCCTGGATTTGATGAGGGGATAAAAGAACAAACGTCCCAGTCGATTACGCCGGCCTTTGCTGGGCTAACTGTGGGATAAGAATACTTCCACTCTGTGGGGGACAACAGTCACCCACTATTTATACCAGGAATTTTACACAGAGATCAACGGTGAGTTCCGGATACTTTGATGGTTCATGGTAAAGATTGGTATCTCTCCCGCATATCAAATGGCAAACTTTTATCGCTATTCAACAACGCTATATAGTGATTGTACTCTGATGGGCACGATTTCATAGCATCCTGAGGTATAAGGAAAGATGTTCCTTTTTCAACCTTTGAATTAAGGAGGAAGTTATGCAATCAGAAACTGAAAGACTTCAAGCATTCCGACAGTTAAGAACTGATATCCGTGGGTCAGAAAGTCACTTGATTGTTGGTATCGATATTGCTAAAGAGAAGCACTATGCCTTCTGCGGTACTGCGACTGGTAAGACATTATGTAAACAGATGATATTTCCGAACAGCAAAGAAGGGTTTGAGCTACTGACAGCAAGGGTGGAAGCGGTGAGAGTGAAGCACCAGCTTGATCAAGTCATCTTCGGCCTGGAACCGACGGCCAACTATCACAAGCCATTAGCTGAGTATTTGATCCGGCAGGGATTGCAACTGGTGCAGGTGTCTGGAAACGCAGTCAAAAAGAATCGTGAGCTGCTTGATAACCGTTGGGACAAGCATGATCGTAAAGATGCTGCAAATGTTGCTGATCTGATAGCACAGGGGAAATGCCAGTTTTACGACTACCCAAACGAATCGATCCGTGACCTCCGTGAACTGCTGAGCCTGAAAAGAAATATAAAACAGCATGCTCATGGTCTGAAAACCCGCATCCGCAATAATCTGCTGGCCTTGTACTTTCCGGAGATGGATCAGTACATGAACACTTGTCAGCAGGACAGCCTTGCTGTGGTCAGCACGTGCTGTTCACCTATGCTTATTGCAGGGATGGAGTACGACACTTTTATAGCAAAAGTTTCCTGCATTCGAAAAGGAAAAAGACAGGAAGAACACCTCCATCAAATCTGGCAATGCGCGAAGAATTCGATTGGCTGCTACACCGGAGTTGCCGCTGCTTATGAAGGACATGTTCTGGTTAAACAGTTACTGGAAGCAACAGCGGCATTGCAAGAACTCGACAAGCTTATTCTACAATTATGTTTAGGGTTAGAGGAGTACCCTTACCTGCTGAGTATTCCTGGTATCGGCCCGGATACTGCATCAAAAATTTTGGCGTATGTCAGTGATCCGAACAGATTTGATCATGAAAAACAAGTACTCAAGCTTGCGGGATTTGACCTGAGTGCTTCGCGAAGTGGCGGGTCATCAGCCAAAGCAACTCCGGTTATTTCTAAAAGGGGACAGGCTGATTTACGGTATGCTCTTTGTCAGGCAGCAATGGTAGCATCAACATGCAATACTTTTTTCAGCACCTGGTTTGCCAGAAAGTTACAAGGAAGGGAACGGGAAAAAGGAATCTTTGCCGTCATCCGGGTGAAACTGGCAGCAAAGCTGCTCGTCATTGCCTGGACCTTAATGAAGAAAAAAGAAATGTTTGCCTATGAAGAGCACTTAAACAACAGCTGAGAAACAGCTGAAAAGCCGAGATTCGGCGGGAGAAGCCCGCTTTACACAACGTTGAGGCTTGGACCTCGTGCGGGACAATTTGGGCCTCTCACTCGAATCTTGTAACCTGGACAAAGGATGCTTGGCAGCCGTTTATCAGCATGTCGAATACACGATAACGATAAGGTACAAGATTCTACAGAAGTGAGCAACCCGCCCTGTTTTTTTTAGCGTTTAAAAACGCAGGGAGGCTTATTTTCGAACAGTTAAAAAATAAGATTTGTGAATGTCAATATAGGATGTCCCAGTTGGTTAAGCAGAGGTTTGAGACTGGTTTCGACGGTGAGGGTTGTGGTGTGGATGATCAGGTCTGGTTCTTCGGGGGGTTCATAGGGTGAAGATATTCCTGTGAAACTGGGTAGCTCCCCTGCACGGGCCTTGCGATAGAGCCCTTTGGTATCACGTTTTTCGCAGGCTTCAAGAGATGCACTCAGGTAGACCTCCACAAACTTCTCTTCACCTATGATTGCCTTCGCCATCGCACGGTCGACTCGATACGGTAAGATAAACGATTTTATGACAATTAATCCTGCATCGAGCATGAGTCGGCAGACTTCAGCTACCCTGCGGATATTTTCAGTTCGATCGTGTGGGGAAAAGCCAAGGTCACGGTTCAAGCCATGACGGACATTGTCTCCATCAAGAACAGCGCACGGCACTCCCCTGCTAATCAAGCACCGTTCCAATGCAAAGGCGAGGGTTGATTTGCCAGCACCAGACAAACCAGTAAACCAGAAAACGAATGGTTGATGCGAAAGGCCAAGTAACTTTTGACGTTCTGCTGCCGTCATATAGGAACAAGAATGATTGCTTAATATGATGTTGATTTTAACCCTTGCATCCACTGCTTTAACGCTTCAGGAGTCTTTATCTTTCCATCAACAATATTCAAGATCATCTGCTTTGTATTGACAGTTTCAAAGCGGTCAGAAATTAAAATACTTTTCCGTTGATCTGGCATCTTTACCAGAAACGGGACATGCTTTTGATCTATAATACCATCATAAGTATTGACACGCCAATGATGGTCTGATGAAACTATTACCAGAGTCTTGTCCCATGAGCCAGTCTTCTGCATTGTGGTTCTTATCTCTCCCAATATCTGATCAGCTAAAGCTACGTTGTCAAGATATCCCGCTTTGATATCACGATTTGTACCATATGTATGAGTTCGACGATTATAGATATTGGGATTATGTGGCACCGAATAATGAAGAAAACAAAATCCATATAGATTAGTTTGAAGATATTGTACAACATCCTTATGCATAGATGTTGTAATCATTATATGATTTTTTATAGGAATTGAATTCCCAAAAAGGGAGTAATTACATGATTCAACTAGGCTACGCAATAGGAGAACAATTGACTGTAATAACGAGTCAGAAGTCATTGAATCATTAGAATAGTCTTTGATTACATCAATAGCATCAAATAATCTCGAATAAGGGAAAAACCAACCAAAAAGCGCCGTTCTGCTACCATGATGATGCATATCAGCAAAGATGGTTGAAGTAGTCTGAAAAGAGCTATTTTTCCCGTTATTTTCCGTTATAATCATGCTAGTCGAACTCATAGGTCTTGTATTCTTCAAAGGTATCCCAATAAGTAACGCTGGTATGGATATGGAAGTGTCACTCGCTGGAGAAAATGCATTGATAGCCACTATGCTCGATTTTTGCAATTTATCAAACTCTGGCAACAAGAGTTCTTTTGGACGATGCCCAAATGCAATTCTATAGTCAAGTTCATCAAAGATGATCCATATAACCGACATAGAATGAGTATTTTCAGTAAAACGGAGATGGTGATATGCGGGGGAGATAAATAAAATTTCTGATTCTGCCTTCCATAATGCAAACGCAGATTGGCCGAATGTAACTAATAGAAAAGGAGTCAGCATCAAAGGCACTCTATAATGATGTCTATCAATTATACACCAATACCGTATCATCACAAATACAATACTTGCTATAACAAGAAGAATAGCAATACCTGACAGCAAAAAGCCCCATGCTCCAAGTGCATTATATATAGTATCCTTTGTCCAGCCGTATTGTACCCTTATGCCATTCAAGATAAAGCAAAAAGTCATACCATATATAGCAGACCATACCCCAGGCATTATTTTTTGCCAATGACCTGCTATGAACGAGGCTCCCCATAGAGTAGCTGCAATCAAAACCGTACAGATTATGGCCGCTTCATAACTGTTAAATTGAGAATGACGTAACCAAAAGCTTTTGCCGATATTAAATGGAAGTAACGAAAACCAAACCTTCAGCATGATGAGGTTCGCAAGAGAAAGATAAACCAAAATATTTTTCGATACGCTTTTATTGCGCATTGATTCTCCTCGTTAAATACAACCAACGACCGCTACTCGCTATTTCTTCTTTACGAAGAATTTCAAAGCGCTTGCTAACTTCCATTTCAAAGACATTTCTATCAAACCACCCGTAAAGGACTTCACGGCCTCTCAATAAACGCTTAAATTGAGAATCATCAGGACCAACATATTCAATGACCATCCATTCTGTAGTTAGTTTGGATGCTTGTTTTATAATTTCAACAAGAGGTATCTGATCAGTCACAAGAAGATGATGCACAACCGCAAGCATCATTACAGCATCAAAATATCCTTCGGCACGGTCAATAAACGAAAGTCTCTCCTGATTACGCCAACCCTGTGCCGGTGTTGGACGCGCCAAATTAACCACTAAAGGAAGAATGTTAGCGTTCTCAGCATATGCCCTTTTCCAAAGGCAGCCTACCACTTCAGAGTCAAGGTCAGTTGCCACCACCTCAGCACCGAAACGAGCTGCTATAAAGGAAAAATGTCCAGTATTGCATCCAATATCCAATACCCTTTTCGGACGTGATGCTTGAAGGAACGACTCAATAAATATTATTTTTCTAGAATATTCATCGGATAAATAGGTACAAGTTTCGCTGTAAGTACTCCAGCTATTATGAGGATGTTTGCGAAGAGAAGAGTTTAGAATAGTTCGAGCTAAACGAGAAAAGAGTGACTCAAGAATGAATGTTGCTTTTTCTGGATTTGAAAGTATTTTTTTGGTATACATTGTTTTTCTCTGCTGTTCAGCCTTTGCAGCAAGAAAAATAGGTATCGTCACGTTTCCAATAAACGGACGAGTAAATCTTGCAAATGGACTCAACATGCGGTAAACCACCTCGGGTTCAATACCATCTCGATATAATAAAAATCCAGTATGGCATGGTTGCGAATAATGCACATCAATTAATACGGGCAAAAGAAAGTTTCTTACAAACTGACCATGTGCTAGCCATACAGGATCACCTGCCGTACGTTTTTCAAAGGAAAGAATGTCAATAAAAACAGGGTATGCTCCATCAAAAAGGACATTATATGGAGTAGCATCCTTAAGACCTACTCCATTTGGCAGCGCTTTCTGGCAAAGGTTGAGCGTAAGTTTTGCAGCTGCACAAAGCATCTCCAATGGCCACTCAGAAGGATAAGATGGGAAACTGATAATTTTGTGCTCTAAACAAAGACAATCAGCCGATTCATGCCCAAGCAACTCAATAGCATCATCCACGTGCAAAACGCGAAAAGCTGCAACATTGCGGCTTTGACATTGTTCATGCAACCAAGAAGTTGCAAGCAACTCTCGATATTCTTCTATAAATTCTGGCCTTATGACCCGAATAAGACGATTATCGCATTTGATAACGTAACCTGCAGGATCACGAAATGAAGCCGGATGTCTAACATTTATCATTTTTATTGAAAATCTTTTTTATAACAGCAATAATTCGACGAAAATAGAAAAGTAAACCAATAAAAAATGAACCAAGCAACTGAAAGAGAAGAATACCTGAGCCAGGGTCGGTATAAGCATGAGCATTAGATGGTAGAATTAGTAAAAATACAAGCGATAATACGAGTACCAACCCAATCATATGTTTGTATGCCATAATAATATCTTCAAATAACTATATGTGCTTTAAAAGTATAAGCGCTCAGTAACAAGTGAGTAGACCAGAGGAATTTCACCTCCAGCCCCTCGCAGAACTGTACGGGAGCCTCACGGCTCATACAGCTCCCATCATCCAGCCGTCGAGGTATACCCCGCTTTCCAATGCGCAAATAAGTTTGGCTTTTCTTTCGCCAGAAGCCGCAACGTTCTACATGCTCTGGTTTTATGCCCTTTCAATTGCTTGTACTTTCTCATCATCCAGTGTACCAAGTAATGGTTCATGTGTTGCCAAACCGGTGACATTGCTGAACCGTAAAATCGCGTGTAGTAGTTCTTCCATCCCCTCAATATCGGGTTGAACTGTACTGATAAATCAGCAAGTTCCAGACTGTTCTTGAACTGTAGCTTCCACCTTCTGATGGTTTGCCTCATGTGTCGCAGAGCATCACGGCTTACCCCCGGTAAAAAATTTGTAAACCAGACTCCATTTTTACCAACAGCCTGCCGTGAACAGAAGGTAAAGCCCAGAAACGTAAATTGATTTACTGGATGCTCTTCCTTGCGATTGCGATCCCTGCAATACACTATTTGCGTCTTATCAGGGTGTAGCTCTAATCCGCACTCACGAAAACGCTCACCAATCTTTCGTTTTACCAACTCTGCCTGTGCCTTGCTTTTACAGTGGAGAACTCCATCATCGGAGTACCGACAAAGCGGCACACCGGGTAGATTTTCTCTCACCCACCGGTCAAACGCATAGTGCAGAAACAGGTTTGCCAACAGTGGACTCACCACTCCCCCTTGGGGCGTGCCTTTTGTCCTTTCTATCAGCTCACCTTCCGGGGTCTCCATCGGTGCCTTTAGCCACCGCTCAACGTACAGGAGAACCCACGGAGTTTGGCAATGTTTCCGAAGAGCACGCAATAACAACTCATGGTCAATGTTATCAAACAGTCCTTTGATGTCGAATTCTACAACCCAGTTATATTCCCAGTTTCTCTTCCTCACTACAGCTATAGCGTCATGGGCTGAACGCCCCGGACGTTAGCCGTATGAATCTTCATGAAATACTGGTTCCAATATGGGTTCAAGCACCATTTTCACCACGCTTTGAGCTATCCTGTCTGCTACGGTCGGGATTCCAAGCATACGCACCCCTCCGGATTTCTTCGGAATGCTTACACCCTTTACCGGCGGCGGAAAATAACTGCCGGAACTGAGCCTGTTCCATATCTTGTACAGGTTATCTTTCAGCTTTGCTTCAAATGCTTGTAACGATTCACCGTCAACTCCGGCGGCACCTTTGTTTGCTTTTACTCTTTGATACGCTTCCCAGACAAGATGTTTGGAAATTTGATACGGCTTTGTCATACAGAAAAGCTCCTTCTGTTTGCACAGTTGACATGACTGTATGACCAGATGACGCGACTCCTTTGCTCCAGCCTCATTACAATGCTTTCATTGCTCGTATGAGTCGCTCCGCCCCTTGATGGCGCATTGGTATTATCAGCCTCGCTTTTTACGCTTGTGCCTTTCCCTTTGCATCGCCAACGAAGGATCCTGTAGTTCAATGCAAGAGCCCAAACCAGAATCACGCTGCCTTTATGCCGGACACCGCTTGGCCAGTAAACAGGTTTCCGCCAAACTTTTCCTGAATCAATGACTCTACTCAGTTTTGATGTCATCTGTTACTTTCGACACGTTTACGGCAGTTCACTTGTGTTCGTCTTCCTTGGTTCACACCTGCCATCTTTACGATGACTTTTCCGTAATGCTCACGATGAGAGCTTTTGACCAACGCCGCTTACGGTGGTTTGCACCCTGCTCCTGCAAGCCGAGTGCGATGGACCTACCATCATCTCTTGCACTTCTTTCTACAGCGCACAGTCACTCCGTAATTCGTTCTGAATCAAGATTCAGAATTATGGCGTCTCATCCTTGATTTACATGTGGATCAGTTTACGCTCTGGCTTGCCCACTACGGAATCAATTTTTGATGAGCGGTTAATATTAAATTAATTACTATTTGAAATAATATACTAAATACCAAATTTTGATAAATATCTTCTAGATTATTAAAAATATTTTTTCCCTATTGAATACAAAAAATAGATAAAAGCTTATTAGTATTAATCAATGTAAGATATTATATTTTTTTTTCATACTATAAAGTTACAATTAATATTTTATTTTTTTATTGATTTATACTAAAATGTAAATAGTTAATTAAATCAATATTTTTATGCTTTACTTTAAATTATATTTAATTTAACTATTTATTAAATGTATATCTTTCAGAAAGGGCTTTAATCATTTTATATCTAAACTTAATCATATCTAAAGTACTATAAATACTTTTCCCGCAATTAGGAGATGCATTTGATGAATGTCTTCGATAACGAACTAATTTTTCATTACAAAAATATGTAGTGCCATACATTTCTGCGACCATTCCCAACCACCAGTCGTGCATATGAATTTTGGATGGAAAAGGAAGAGCTTTTACAAGTATTTTCCTGTTAAAAGCCATACAACAACCTGTATAAGTGTTTTTATACAAGTTTTTAATAAAACCAGATCCGGAGTTTCTTATTTTATAAAAAGATGGGCTGATAATTTTATCATATTCATTTATAATTACAGCATCACTTACTACCAAATCGTAAAATCTTAAATATTTTGACATAATCAATATTTTATTATCAACCCAAATATCATCTTGATCAGAGAGAAAAACAATATCTCCTGTTGCGTATTTAAGAGCATTTTCAAAATTTAATACTGGAGAATAAAATGAATTACCTTCAAGAACGATTAAATTGTTGAATCCGGATTTTCTTGCTATTTTTAATGTATTATCGTTTGAGGAATCATCTGAGATGATTAATTCGTCTCCATTTGAAAGTTGAGTAATGACAGACTGCAACTGCTTTTCAATATAAGATTCTCCATTATATGTTGCGATGCAGACTGTTTTTTTCATTTTTTTTTAAATTCATAGATTATTATGATTTATAGTTTCTTAAAATTGTAATATTATAAATAAATTAATAATAAAAATGTTTTTTCATAACTATTGCTGCTTAGAATTTATAAAAAAGTGTAGCGAATTCACTGAATATCTATGTGTTTTTCGCATGAACTATATGCATTCTAAGGGTGTGCTATCATGTTCTTTCAAGTTTTACTGCTTTTCTAAAGTATTCTTTCTTCGGAATAAGTGTATAAAGGGTTGCTACTCTACTTCTATAGAAACAGCAATTCAGCCCTTGCAAGAATAAATTATATTTAATAAATTAGTAAATAATAGCTGAAAGATCATACGAAACACTTTATTATATAGATTTATACAATCTTTTTTTTGCAAACAAGGAACTTATAATCACTATTAATTTCACCATAATTAATCATGCAATCCTCTAATTCAGTAACAATCTTAAGTAATTTTTGTGCTGTTTCATCTTCTTCATTAAAGTTATTTGCAATATCCTGAAATAGTAGGGATATAACTGTTCCGCCATAATTAACGTCTTCAATAATCTCAAATATATTTTTAGCAATTGGAACAATTCTTGAAGACTCTACAGCTTCAGATGGATCATATATTTTCATTCTAACTAGTCCAGGTCGACAAATCTGACGTTTAATCTTTTTGTTATATGATTGTATTTTATATCTATCTGGTAAAATTGCTAACAACCCATTTGCTATATTAAGTTGTTTTTCTGTCCATTGAAATTTATCAGGCCCAACATATTCATTAATAATAAATAATCCATCAGATTTCAACGAATTGTTAATTTTTTTCATTAATGGTTCTAGTGGAGAAAAGTGATGCAATGATTGCTCTACAAGAATTATATCATAATAATTTTTTGGTAATTCATATTTATTTATGTCTTTTTTTTCAAAATAAAGAATATTATCCAAAAACTTATTATTTGCTATTCTTCTTGCTTCATCAAGAGCGCTTTCTGAAAGATCATAACTATCAATATGCATAAAACATCCACTTTCAGCCAATTCGATTTCGCGATATCCCATACCGCAACCTAAAGTAAGGCCAATAGCATCAGGTGATTTAGGTTTAATATATTTATTTATAATATATTTACCGAATGAGTTGTATTTGCTTCCCGATATAAAATAATTATTTCTTTCTTCGATGTACTGAATTGCTCCCCAATGTACAGTATCATTAAATTTATCTGGAGTCCATAAACTCTCAATTCGTTTATTTTTAAAAAAAATATTAAGTAATTTATAAAGTAATATTAAAGTCCGCTTACCACGAAACTTCTCATAGGCAAGCATTATATCTGATGTATTTATGTATTTATTTTTAAGCATAAACAATACAATAAATTAAACTATTTCCTAACAAATGATTATCTAATATTTAACATTTCTCTTTTCAAATAGAATACCAATATTCTATCATATACAGCTTTGATCTATAGTTTTTTTCACATATTATTTATTAAACCTCTCAAAAACAAAGCATAGAGTTATAAGTTTATTAATAGAATCTTTATAATAAATAAATTTAAAGGAATATATTTTAGATGATATATATAAATATATCTATTTTTTCATTAGTATTGAAAATAGATTTTAAGGATTTTTTGAACGTAATATATGTAAATATTATAGCCGATTAATTGTTGTAATTATTGAGTTATATAATAATATAAAATATTAACTTAAAATTTTAAATATAGTATCCAATGATGGCTATCTATTTATAAGAACATTTACTGTTATTTTGTCTATCTAATAATTTTATTATTATTTTACTATTAAATTAAAATATATTTATAAATAACCGATAAATATAGTACAGCATATAGATGTAGTAGATAAATATTATAGACGAATTTTATGTTTATATAAAAAGCCCATAATAAGAGGATACAACAACTGCACGCTCAATCCTGAAAACACAATCATATTATCAAATATATTATAGATAACTAATGTTGATACTATAGCAATACCAGGAATAGTATATGGCGTATTTCTTGGTAAGAATACTAAAAATAATAATACAAATACTGTTACGAATAAAAACATAGTTAAAATACCAAACCACCCCATATTAACATATGCAAGAGAATAAACACCACCGACAGATAAGAAGGGAGCTATTCGACTTAGCGAGTTACCTTGAAACTCAATATGTTTTGAAATAAAATCGGGCACAAATGATTGCAATATTAAAAGATCGTAATATACATTTGATGCTATACCGTTATTTATTGTCTCCTGTAAATTTCCTAAAGGAGACGTAATATATATATAAGGCCATAAAAACTCGTAAGGAATGTGACTTTTTATAAACGTATCGCTTGGCTCAAAATAGGATACTAAGACATTAGTCCCACCAGAGCGCAAATCGCCAGCCATTCCAAAGAGGAACATAAATATCGACAGGATAAGTGGCAATAAAATAATATTATTAATTTTAATAGTACGAATTGAAATTAAATAAACCAATAACATTGCAGTCCCATTAATGAGAAACGCACCCCGATTCATAATTAAAATTGGATACAAAGCAAGTAGAAATAGTTGATATAATATACTTTTATTTTTTGTTGATAAATAAAGATAAAATAAATAAACTGTGTAAAATGATAAAAAAGTAAAATATATTGGATGTATCGTTTTTATACCAAATTGCATATAATCATAATTACGTCCACCAAGCATCAACAAAGGTATCCCGCCGTTATTAATCAACTCAACTAAACCAATTGCAATTAAAAAATAAAATACCCTATGCGAATTATGTGTAACAGAAATTGATCTATAATGTGGAATCAATTTTAAGTACCCTGACACATACCCAAGTACAACCATCACTAAAGAGGAAATATATAAAAATAATTTAAGCTCATAATTTAATGCTGGCAACAAATTTGACCAATTGAAATTATAAACAACTAAAACAAATATATTACTAATAGAATATAAATAAAACGGATTAAATACTGCCTTTGTATGAATCTTTAACACTATATAAAACTATCTTAATATTTTGACAACCTCTTGAATATAGGCAATTTTTTTTGTAACAAAGAATAACTTAATCGCTCTATAAGAAAGCCATAAGTACGGATAATATGTTGAATATTTTTTTGCCATATGACTTGAAGAAAGGGCAAGCTTTTTAAATCTATATATATCATCCACATTATTCCCTATTCCTAAGACCGACAATTCATGTGCAATGGCAAGATCTATAACTTTTATATATTTATTTTTTTTTGAAAATCGTAAAAATAAATCATGGTCACTATAATCAAACAACCTCTCATCAAAATAACCAATTTCTTTAATTGATTTTACCTTAATTAGTAATCCACTATTTATTAATGAATGTCCCTTAATTATCAACTTACCATATTTTATTCTATATAACCTAAAACCACGATGCAAAAAATATCTACATGGTGATATTAAAATATTTTTATGATATATTATTGGCGCAATAACATTTACATCATGCCCAACCTCATTAATCGCATTACAATATGTATATATAAAATTTAACGGGAGTGTACTATCTTGATCAAAAATTAAAATCCACTGTTTACCCATTTTTTCCGCCTCAATACACGCTTGATTATATGCTTTTGAAACTCCAGGATTACTTGGATCATGCTTGTAAATAAAATTAATTTTATTATTATTATTAATATCTTGTGGAATTGGGCTATTATCATATATATATATATCAATTTTTTGTTCAAATAAATCACAAATGCATTTCTGCAATGATATAAACGTTTCGGATTGGGATATGTGTCTTTTATATATGACAATTACAAAAAGAATATTATTTAATTCTGATAATTTTTGCATTTATTCACAATTACCAATTTCATAATGATTATTTACCTAAAAGCATAATCTATGGAGCAAAATTGACCATAATTCTTTTATTTTTAAAAATAAATGATAAGCTAGTGATAGAGCTGACCAAGATAAACCAAAATTTTTTTTTGATATAACTACCATTTCAATATGGCTAGATCTTGAACTGATCCCGCCTTGATATGCAAAAGATTTAAATTGCTTTGAATACTTAAAACAATGTTTATTTTTGTATAATTTAACATTAAAATCATAATCTGCATACACTGGATATTCTATATTAAATGGTGGATTAACATGTAGACTTTTGGGAACTAGTAATGCCTGATGATGAATAGTATTCCCTATATGCAATTTCCAGTTTACTACTGATCTAAATACACCTTGTTCAATATCAACGTCACCATAAAGAATAGATTCACTAAACTTATTATTTATAATAAGTTCTATCGGCAAAGTTTCAATCGTATCTCCTGCTCCAAGAAATAACACTTTAGAGTTAATATTTGCAAGCGCCCATCCCTTGTTCATTGCATCATAAATACCTGCGTCAGAAACGCTTTCCCAATAATCGATATTATTTTCATATTTTTTTATTATTTCAAGAGTGTTATCCGTGGAGGCCCCATCGATTATGATAAACTCAATATTATCGTATACCTGATTGATTACACTTTTTATGGTATTTTCAAGCTGCGTACCCGCATTAAAGACTACAGTTATTATTGAAATAATTGGCCTGTCATAGGAAGATGTTTTCATCACTCCATTTAATCGCAATCCACCAGCATGCTTTGGAGTTGCCAGAACGTTACTCAAATGGACTTGCATGTTACGCATAACTAGTCAAATAATGCTATAACAGGTTGGTCAATGGATAGAATAGTCATATAATACCTGACTACACGGAGGATCTAAAATGACTTCAAAGGTTTGGGCATTGTTACTTTTTATGTACGTCAGGAGATAATTCCAAGATAATTTGCTTAAAATTTGCTTAATAATATACATATGTGTTTGTTCGTGTCTGGACTTGTTATTACGTAACAAATTCAAGTGAAGAGCTTATTACGCTATGCTTTAAAGAATATTCCATCTACCTGAAGTGTCCTTCCGGTATCTATATCAGTGAAGTTTGACAGAATTGACCACAGAACAAAACCTTCATCATTTAATCTCGACATCATTTCTTGCCACAGATGCTGCCCTTCATATAGTTGAACGAGCGACAACTCAAGAAGAATCCCTCTAATTTGAGGCATTACATTTTTTGCTCCATTAAGGACTTCATTTTCAAATCCCTGAGTGTCAATTTTTAGAAATAAATTATTATTATTTTTTATGATATCAGGCAAGACAGAGTCTATAGTTACTAAGGGGACAGACTCTTTTCCTATATATTCACTATCTGGAGATGCCGATATATGATTATCCAACATAGATAAAATAGAGCTACTTACCGAATTTCCTGCAATATTTATTTCAATCTCACAAATGTCCGCCCCCACTGCACAGCGCGGATGTACAATCCACCGTGGATCACTTGCAGCCTTTTTTTGCAAAAACGAATACGCTTCAGAAAGAGGTTCAAAAGAAATGATATTCCCCTTATATCCACTTTCTCGCAAATCGGATGAAAACTGGCCGATATTAGCACCAACATCCAAAACAAGATCAATTTTAAAATTTTTCAGGGTGGAAGTAATTATATCAGCATTAGATAATCCAGGGACATGCCTTTGAATATCAAAACCAAAATATCTGAATATATTTTTTATTGTTTTTTTTTGATATTTAATAACATTCATACCTTCGAAACCTTATTTTATATATTTATTTTTAATTACTTGAAGAGATGACCTATTTAAGGGTTCCCCAGTAATTTCATCTCTTATAGCGCACAACCACAAACTAAAGCCAATTTTGGATTTAAATATTTCCCGAATTGTTATAATCGAAGCATATAAGAAACCAAAATATCTGCCAAATAAATACTTACTAAATATAATTCTGTTTCTAATCGCATTATATATATACATAGGTTGTATATCCATTGACATCCCAACATGATGGAGTATACGCGCTGTCGGCAAAGCCATTATTCTGTAGTTAAAGGCTTTAATTCTTAATGCAAACTCCGCTTCCTCGTAAGCTAGAAAATATTTTTCCGGAAGTCCTGCTACTAAATCCCAAACATGCAGTTTACACATAATCGCCGCACCAGGAAGGTAATCAACATCATATGCTTTAACATCATGCATATTTTCGATACCCCCTACCCTGAGACGAAAACTTTTGACAACGCCACCACAAGCCCATATTTTCGTTGGTTCATCAGCATACGGCATACAAGGCCCCACAGCTCCAACATCATTCCGAGTAAGAACAAACCTCATTTCTTGTAAAGCATTGCCTATTACGAACGTGTCATTATTCAATATCAAAATACAATCATGATATTTTTTTCTTCCAAAATTAACGCCCATGTTGTTTGCTTGGGCAAAACCAGCAATACCACCTGTTCTTAATAGACGGATTCTATCCAAATATTTTAATGGAATATCTATATTTTGTGAAGGATCATTATCAACAATTAATATATCCAATAATTTATAATCAATCAGTGATTCAACGCAGTTCCATGTATATAACTCAGATCCATAGTGAAGAATTATAGTTAATATTGGTCTTGTTATTTCCATATCCGATAAATTTTATTATGATAATGCATTGTTACTTTTTCGGATTACAAATTTATTCTACACATTACTACTTATTTTTGTAAAAATCCCAGATTTTTAATCGGTTTATCAAATGATTTTCTCATAAAAGAAAAATAATGAGACCCAATCCATCCATCATTAATCATTTCAAAAGACCCTTCGAAACCATAAATACGTGCCCATGCAGGTTCACAAAAGTAATTTTGCATGGTGTTCTCCGACATGATATTTACATGGGTTGGATCTTGAAAAGCCTCTTTTGCTGGAAAACAGGGCTGGATATTAAAAAATATTCCACCTGGTTTAAGTACACGAAACACTTCATTAATTAAAAGAATAAATGGAAACTTTGTCTCTCCAGCGATACAAGAAACTCGTATAATATGCTCAAGAATATCATATGCAGTTACGTATTCAAACGTCTCGTTTTCAAATGGTAAATAACCTGAAGAAAGATCAGAATGCACAACATTCTTAAGTTGGTTAGCCCTTAAATCAGCTCCAAATACTTGGGTAGCTTTAAATGGATTTTTAGGTTCAGGACCTGATCCTATATCCAAAGCAACCCGAGCGTTTATTGTTGTAAAAGAATGAAATAATTGTTCAAGTACACTTTTATCTCGGTAATATTTTTTTTGTAACCCAGCTATTTGAAGCACGTGATATATCTTATTAGAAATTAATTTAGATATTGAAGTCATACATGTATAATTAGGTTCATTAAAAATACCTTCAAAAATTTTCGAAATTATTTTTCATATTTAATTCTTGTAATAAATTATTTATTTTCACAAAAAAAGGTATTGCTCTCAACTTCCTTTTCAAATCTTCGAATATAGTTAGATGTACAATATACCGTGAGATTAGTTTATCCGCTTTTATATTACATTTTACCGAAGATGGATGCCGCATGGGAATATTCAGAAGCATCGGGATTGAATCCTGGACATAATCAGGCGTGTCTATCGTCGTATGTGTTGCTTCTAGGCCAAAGCCAAGGTTGTGTGTTTGATTAGATGCAGGTAAGACAGTAAGCATTCCGATCCTCCAGCAGGCAAATGTCCACTGATAATCCCATGTGTCTATACGTCCTAGAAATACATTCTCAAACGTCTCACGCCAATATGATTCAAAAAGACTGCTCCCATCGGAAATAGATCGAACCCCATTTTCATCACGCCATTCTGGCCAGGCTTGCATCGTTACATCATAGTGTTGCCATGCTCGACGCCAACTTGCCCAACCCCATACATGGTTGTAATGGGAAAAAAAATAACTCTCGTGTGGCTCAAAACGTTTTGAAATAAGGTTACAGCCACTTATTACCCCAACTCTCTCGTCTTGGCGATAGCGCTCAAGAAGTTCATCGCAATAAGGAAAAAAGCTTTGAATTGGTAAGACATCATCTTCAAGTATGACACCCTCTTCCTCATTATCAAAGAACCAGTTTATGCCGCCGGATACCCCCATTTTGCAGCCCAAATTCTCATCATGAAACAATGTTTTCAATTCACAGTCCCAATCAACAGCTGTTGCAATTTGCCGAACTTCTTCACAACGTTCTCGTTCGCCTTTGCGATTAAGCCTTGGGCCATCAGCAGCAACATAAAGCTTAGGGGGTTTAGCTGCTCGAATAGCTTCGAATACCTGACAGGTTGTATCAGGTCTATTAAAAACAAGAAATAATATGGGACTGCGCATTTGCTTAGTTTTCCTGTAACAGGTTACTGAAGTAGGCAATGGCACTCCTAAGACCCTCTTCCAGAGTCACCTTCGGCTGCCAATTGAGTGCGTTCTGCGCTAATGATATATCAGGCTTACGCTGCCTTGGATCGTCTGATGGGAGTGGTGAGAAAACAAGCTTCGAAGAACTGCCTGTGAGTGCAATAACCTTTTCGGCAAGTTCAAGAATGGTGAATTCTACGGGGTTACCGATGTTGACGGGGCCAGTAAAACTTGTTGGAGTTGCCATCATCATTACCATTGCTTCGATAAGGTCGTCGACGTAGCAAAAACTGCGTGTTTGATTCCCTTCGCCATAGATAGTAATATCTTCGCCCTTCAATGCCTGAACTATAAAATTGCTGACCACCCGTCCATCGTTTGGATGCATGCGTGGACCATAGGTATTGAATATGCGGACTACCTTGATATCAAGATTGTTTTGGCGGTGGTAGTCGAAAAAGAGTGTCTCAGCACAGCGCTTACCTTCGTCATAGCAACTACGGATACCTATGGGGTTAACCCTTCCCCAATAAGATTCTTGCTGTGGATGAACTTCGGGGTCGCCATAGACTTCACTTGTTGAAGCTTGCAGGATTCGGGCGTGTATCCGCTTTGCCAACCCAAGCATATTGATGGCACCGTGCACGCTGGTCTTTGTCGTTTGAACCGGATCGTGCTGGTAGTGAATAGGACTAGCCGGACAAGCTAGGTTATATATTTGATCTACCTCAAGATAGAGCGGAAAGGTGACGTCGTGGCGAATTACCTCGAAATATGGGTTACCGAGAAGATGAGCAATGTTTCTTTTGCTTCCAGTGAAAAAGTTGTCGACGCAGATTACTTCGTTGCCTTCGTTTAAAAGGCGTTCACAGAGATGAGACCCGAGAAAGCCGGCACCACCGGTTATGAGGATTTTAGTCATAAAGATTTTATTGATTGATAAAAATTACACTGTTACCTGTTATTGCATACGGGATATAATACAGGATCAGATGTTATCATACCTAACTCATTTTTTATGCCTTCTGCGATAACAGATTTTGGTTTATATTTAATCCAATTATTTGACTTAAGCACATCCAAATCAAATCAATCAACATCAATAGATAAAATAATCTTTATTAATATCATTTCTTATAAATATAAAATTCGAAAATGAATATATGTTTGATTCTGGATTTTTTAAATCTCTTTTGCATAATCCATTAGGCAATAACTGAAAGGCAGTATATTCTTCCAACAATAACCCCAGAGAAAATAAGGATTGATTTTTAAATAATTGATGCCAATTATATTCAATTTGTATAAATTTTGGCCTTATCGTCTTAATTGTATCTTTTGCTCCGATTAACACCTCATATTCAAAGCCCTCTGTATCTATTTTAAGTAAATCTATTTCATTATAATCAAATCTATTATTTTTTAGCCAATGATCTAAAGATGTAACCTCAACCTTTACTTGGTTAACATTATTTACATAAGAGACTAGATTTACCTCTGCACTAAATGATGCGTGCTCTGTCCTCTCTTCAGTAAAATATATATTCATTTCTTTGTTTTCATTCCCAACACCCTTATTGATTGCTATCAATCTATTAGGATATAGTTTTTGAATTTTAGACAGCTTTTCAAATGCATTTGGGAGGGGCTCAAACGCTATAACCTTAGTTTTTGTCGTTTCAAGAAGAAATAATGAATAATTACCAACATTGGCACCGATATCTATACAAATCTTTGGGTTATATTTTGATAATAGTTTTATAAAATTCTCCTCTCCACTTATTTTTCTAGTGGTAAAATTATTATATCCCATTCCGTGCAAAGTAAGATTAAATAATATTTTATTATATTTTTGCATCGACGAGCGAGCAAAAGTAAAAATATATAACTTTTTTATTATGAAGTAAATTACAGTAGTAATTTTTTTCATTTATAATTGCGGTTTACCTATTTAGTGATTAATATTTTTTTTACGAAATCAATTACAGTCTTCATTTTTGCCATCCAGCAATACTGATTATCTGTTTTTTAAAGATTGCAGGATCGAGGAATATATTAGATACAACAGCCGCTATCATTTGTGAACAAACTGTTGCTGAAGCAGCACCCAATGCACCATACTTTGGAATTAGCAACAGGTTCAGCAATACATTCGAAATGGCACCAATAACAGTTTTAGAGAGCGACAAGGTGTTTTTCGCTTCATTTATTATCCAAATTCCTTGTGCAACACCTAATGCAACAGGAATATTTGAAAAAACATGAATTGCGAGGACACTCGCACTTGCATTATATACTGTACCATAAAGCAATGTTATGATGGACTGAGAGAACAGTGCAATTCCAACACTAAGAGGCAACATTGTCCACCACATCAAACTAAATAATTGGGTAATTGATTTTTCATAGCCAACAGGATCACTATTTTTTTTTTTTGCGCTATTGTAGGACCAATGCTTTGTGAAATCATCATAGGTATAAAGTACCATGTTGATGACAAGGGTAAAGCTGCTGAAAATACTCCTAATTCACGCACACCAATCATCTCGCGAAGCATAATCTGGTCGATACGCATATACACAATGATTGCAAGACTTGACAACATATATGGCCAGGACTCATGTAAGAGTCTTTTCGCCCATATAATGTCCCATCCCCAGCGGAATGGCGCTGGAAATTGACGATAGGCAACCATAAGTGCTATAGCTGAAAGTGCTAACTCAACAAGGCTTACAGTTGCAAATAAAATTAAAGGCGCCTTAGCTAATATTAACCATACTTTTAAACCACTCGCCATGATATACGATACAGTCTTTGAAAAAACCGTTCTTTTGCTTTGCGTCTGGCTCTGAAACCAAAGATCGATAGTATCTGCAGCCTGAAATATGAGAGAACCGGCTATAATCGCAGTTAATATGAGGGTATGAGTATCCCCTGGCCTGAACATAGCCATACCTGCAACAGCCGCAAACCAGCATATAAACCCTGTGGTTAACCGGAGCCGTAATACAGTACCTAAAATTGCAGGTGATGCCTTTTTTTCTCGGGCAATATCACGGATAGCAATTCCATCAAGACCGAGAAGACTGATGACCTGAAAGAATGCCACAAATGCCATTACATAGGAAAGTTCCCCAAATTGCGAAGGACCAAGGTAGCGAGCAACCCATGCACCAACAAAAAGGCCCATCCCAAGTCGCAAGGCTTTATCAGCAAGCAACCACCCTGTATTATGAATGATTGAGTGAAGGTTGGTCCGACCTTCAATACGTCGACGGATTGGTGCTGGAGTATAACGGAGCCAAAGGGGGTTTGAGGGAACTGTCATTCAGATACTACAGGAAATGAAGAAATTGGTTGATCCAGAAATTTCACAAGTTGTCACGAAAAAGAAGAGCAATTTGGATATTATTTAAATAGCATTTTTTACCGACAAGGGATCCAATACCCTTTATTCATACTCAATTTTTGCTTTAAATTCAACAAAATTCCCTGTTCCCTCATACCCATCTTGTAACCAACCAGCTTCATTCCTTTACGAACTGCAGCAGACGGAACCACCCAAGGAGCACGTTTTAACAAATAGCGTAATTCTGAGATGACAAACTTTTTACCTTCTCCCTCAGGCTTACCCATTTTTTGAATAAACCAGCTCTCCCTGGAGTGAAAGACACCAATATCAAAATAGCGGCGAAACTCTTCAATCACGCTGTAGTTATGGGAATGATAACACGCTTTACCGTCATTCGAAAACGTTGTGTCTAAACTCCCATCAGTATTGTAACGAACAATTGCAAAGTCCCCTTCACATTCCCCAGCTACAAGAATCTTGCCATCAGCCTGTACGGTAACGCATTTTCCATTTTCAATACCATTTATATTGTCAGTAAAATCTGTGGTAACCTTACCGTCACCATCGAAGGTGGTGTCTAGAGTTCCGTCTGCATTGTAGCGAGCCAACGCGAATACGTAATTACCTCCGGATAACAAGGAATTCCCTGCAAAAAGCAACTTGCCATCAGACAGCCTGGTCAAACTATTGCCGGAGTCAGTTCCTCCAAAATCAGTTGTTAGAAGAGGCATGATTAAGTTTTTATTTATTTATAAAATTATAATCACTTTTTATCTTGCGTCAATCCCGGCTTTGCCATCGAGGATATTGTTCCCGGTGATGATATTTGCCAGGGTATTACTAGTTCCATTAATGGCAGCTATGCCCAATAATGTCAGGTTCTCGACATGGGTTCCTAACGTGCAGGTTATGCTGTTGAATCTGTTGCATCAGGAACAAAAGGATTATCGAAATAGCTTTTTGAAGACAAAATATAAGGTATTCCGGTATCCACCAAATCCCTGAGTTCTGAGGGAAGAGAAGAACTACTTTACTTGGGACTGATAGGGCTTATAGGAAAAAAGATAGTGCAGGGTACTGGGTACTGGGTGCTGGGTGAATATTTATTATTTGCCGAGCAGGCGACCTTGCAATTCTTTATAATTTGGAAATACGGAGTCTATACTTGCTAGTTTAGCATCATAGAGAATTGATGTTGCGATAATAATTCGGTCTGCTGGATCCTGATGAATATCGGAAAGTGTGACAGCTTTATGCATTATTTCGCAGGTAACTGGAAGTGATTCTACTCCTGAATTTTCGAGTGCTTCTTTTAACCAGTCTTTAACTGAAAGCGGGAGCTGAAGCCGCCCTCGTTTTTCTAGCAATGAAACCTCCATACATGATATGGCAGAAATTGCCAGATGAGTATCGAGCTGCATGGCATGTACAATTTTTTCTGATAGATCTTGATTACCGTTAATAATCCATTTAACCCAAATATGGGTATCAAGTACGATCATTTGAGGCAGTTCCAGTCTTTTGCTGGTATTATAGGGGTTACAATGTCACCTTGTATTGAACCTTTTCCTGCTATAAGTGGTGATGGTTGGTGTTGTGTTTGTGAGGTAATCAAACTTGCTTCCTTTTCGGGAAGAATTGTTACGATGACATGGGCTTGCTTGATGGGTGGCTTGTCGCCTAACCATTTCATGGTTCCATGTTCGTATATGGCTTCATAACTTTGCAACATACATAGCCTCCTTTATATATCAAATCTCTGCAGTATAATACAATTATCAATCAAGACTTTCTATAGCTGGAAAGAAAGACCGTTCTGAGGGAAAAAAGTGCTGAGTGCTGAGTACTGAGGAAGAATAGTGGGCAGTGGCATGAGAATGGCTTCGCAGAAGGCTTCCTGATCATGTTCAGCTTCGTCACTTAATTTTTTGCTTGAAAACGGTGGCAGTGCGCCTATGCGATGTTCCAGTTGCCCTTTTCAGTTACTTGGGTGAACCCTCCAATACCCCTTATTCATGCTCAGTTTGAGCTTTAAGCTTGATGGCATAATTTGTTCACGGATACCCATTTTATAACCAACTAGCTTCATTCCTGTACGAACTGCTGCAGATGGTACCACCCAAGGAGCACGTTTTAACAAATAGCGTAATTCTGAGATGACAAACTTTTTACCTTCTCCCTCAGGCTTACCCATTTTTTGAATAAACCAGCTCTCCCTGGAGTGAAAGACACCAATATCAAAATAGCGGCGAAACTCTTCAATCACGCTGTAGTTATGGGAATGATAACACGCTGCCTCACTGGAATACGCTACCTTCCAACCTTCATGCAACATTTTAGCAGCAACATAGGTGTCTTCACCAAAAATGACAGTTGATGGGAAGCCCCCAACATCCATGAGAGCCGTTCGGCGATAAGCTGCAAATGAATTAGACAAGAAAGCTGCCTTAATACCAAGTCGCTGGATATCCTCTTTTGTTTTTACAGAAGATAGTTCGGGGTAGTTAAATAACCGGGCATGAGCAGCAATAGGTGAGGCATCAGCATGTGCTAATTGACGCCCACACACAGCTCCGACTTTTTCATCATCAAAAGGCGCTATGATATGTTTAATAGAATCAGGGGAAGTAAGAATGGCATCCTGCGTTATATAGATGAGAATATCGGCATTCGGCAGGAGATCAACACCTAACTGACGAGTAGCACCATGATTAAACTGCTCCTTTGGTATCGAAACAACCTCGACACCCATTTTCATCGCTACTTGACTGGTTCCATCCGTTGACGATGAATCAATTATTAAAATTTTCGCCTGCAATGAAGAGGCCTGTATTGCACCAAGACACTTGACTATTTGCACACCAGCATTATACGCAGGTATGATGACACCGATTGAGCCTGAACTGAGTTCACCCTGCATCCGACAATTACTCTCACTCTGCATGCATTCTCATCAATACGCTCCGTCTCTACAAAAAACAACAGGAATTGTCTTAAGGAGAATCACGATATCTGACCAAAGCGACCAGTTTTTTACATACCAGCTATCCATTTTGACTCTTGTATCGTAATCAACATTATTACGGCCACTGATTTGCCAAATGCCCGTCATGCCCGGTTTCGCCATCAAGTAATACTCAACATCATTACCGTAATATTTAAGTTCATCCTTTACCACCGGACGAGGCCCTACCAGGCTCATCTCACCTTTCAGCACATTCCAAAGCTGCGGCAACTCATCAAGACTGGTTTTCCGCAAAAAATTACCAACACAGGTTATCCGTGGATCATTTTTAAGCTTAAAGCATTGTTCCCACTCAGCTCTTGACTCAGCATCATTATCAAGAAGTTCTGTTAGAACAGCCTCAGCGTTGCAAACCATAGTGCGGAATTTCAAGCACTTAAATGGTTTCCTGTTTTGGCCGACACGCACATGGCCGAATATTGCCGGGCCAGAATCACGGGTTATCTTCCAGACCAAGAGAGCAAACAGCGGTGACAGAAGAAGAAGCAAGAGAGAGGAGGCAATAATATCAAACCAGCGTTTCACAACTTTTGACGAGCAATGCGATAGATTATTGTGCAAACGAATAACAAGAGCTTCGTGGGTGAAAAAATGCTTGACTTCCATGCCATACAGCGGAACACTCGGCATGGGAGGAATCACAAAAATATCCTCTGCTCCGGCAAGTGTGAGCTGACGCACCCACGCTTCGCTCTCACTGCTCTCATTGCTTTCGAGAGCAATCACACTGTGAAAATCAGCAAATGCATCAACTGAGCAGCCCTTATCACTCATGCAGAGAAGGGGAATGCCCGCAACGGGGGCTGCAACTCTTGAACCATTCAAATGACGCTTTGAGATAAATCCCTGCACGTCAAAACCAGCCATTTTTTCACTGTTTAAAGCTAGACATGCACTCTTTGCATTGTCACCATCGCCAATAATAATGGTCGGAGTTTGCCAGATGTTCAACCGCAGCAGCACCTTCTTAGTCAACTGACGCAGCAGAGGAGTCAGCGTTGCTATTATCGTCCATGTGGTAAGCCACCACACGACGTTTATCTGCTGGTGAAATATTTCCATTAACGCAAGGTGCAACAACGCAAGAGCCATTATTCCCTGCAACACTTCATGAAGTTCATCCCAAAAAGAGGTACGGCGGATATAGCGCTGCTTTATCAATCCCATCCATAGAATCCAGACAAGAGTGAGTAACCCAATAACATTCAGATTGGTTGCGGTGATTCCTGAACTGTATCCATTACGAATCGAGACCATGACGGATACAAAAGAGGCGATGACGACAGAAAGCAAAAAGGAAAACAGGTCCGACACGCAAAGCGACCAACCTTGAATCTTTCGACGTTTCTTGCTATGTATCGATGGAGATTTAAGCATGACTTACTGATCCTTGTTTTTGGGAGGAAACAGGTTACGCTGGCTGCTGTAGTGTGAAGAAATGACGGCTTGTTACTCTATTGTCTTTGTTATAGTGAGACCGAATGCGGGGTTTGGTGAAATTGATTTACCGGCATCAAGGCTTAACTGCTGGGTCAGTGACCAGCCGTGTGCAATAGGGGTGGTGTTGGTCAGGTCGCAGGCGACCATTGATGTCTTTTGATTGTCCGGTAAGGGGTTACCTATGCTGCCATAATTTTCGATATAAGCTACTCTGACAAGGGGATTAACAAGTTTAGTGAAGCGCATCATGACTCCGGTATTGATGACCCTCACCCGGTTCAGCGGGCTGTAGGAATTATCTGCTCCTTTAACAAACGGGATAAAGGGTGTACCTATTCCAAATCCCTTATACACCCAGGCACCATAATAGCCGTTCGTTAAATAATCGTCAGGGTAGTCAGTTATTATCGCGCCTGAACGGGTATCGAGAAGTTCAAGATTAATCCGTGCAAAATGGCTCTCCTTGTTTTTATTGATCATGGAGACACCAAGCAAATAGTCGCCTGGATACCAGAAGCGTAGGCCGCTTCCATCTTCAAACATGGTTTGCACGTAGAGGAAGAAGTCGCGGTCACTCTCTTTCTGCTGCAACGCGAACTCAATGGTACCTCGATGGTCACCAAGTGCATTCTGCTGTTCAGTTATGGCACCGTTACTTCCACCCTTACCTAAAAAAACGTTTAGTAGATCTTTTAACCCTGAGGGCTGTCCATCGCCACCCCAGACGGCAAGATCGTGTACACCTGCATAAAAATTGAGCCCCTGATCTGGGTATGATTCACCAAGTCTGAGATAGACAAATTTTTCGTGGAGGAGAGAATTAGGGATTGTCCGCTCTTCGCCAAGCCATCCGTGAGCGAGGTATGCGTTCACGGCAAGCCATTCGGTCAGGTCGACATAGCCGTTAGTAGCGAGTGATACCTTAGGAATAGTGGGAGCGTTGCGGCTGTAGACAGTGGATCCGGAAGAGAGCAGGGTGTCGACGAGACCGAAAGTTTCTGCTTTGCGGCCCAGGGTGAGACGGAGATTTTTATAGGCAAGTGCTGCGTAGGCGTCTGTCCAGATGAGGTCCTGGCTGGAGTTGGTGCGGGCAGTGACGTCGACACCGTAGTACCAGTCGAAGGTTTTTTCGTCGTCTGCATGTTTGTTTATGCGTAGGCGCGTAAACATGCTGCTGGCGCGTTCAGTGCTGACGCGACCATTGTTGTTGGCATAGGCCCAGAATGGAGGTAGGGTTTGTTTTGAGAACAGGAATCCGGTGGATACCTGCAGGGTGTCGATGCCAGTGGGGAGTGCGGCTTGGGCAGGTACCGATAGTATAAGAAAAAGAAGAAGGAATATAGATTGGTAACAGATATTTTTGGTTGGTGTTTGCATTGGGAATGAATTTATCGTTCCGGAGTTAGCTCCATCTTAGACTTCTGCGCAGGGCTTCCAGTTGGGTTTTGGTTTCAGCGTCTTTTTTAGCGTTGTGGAGGGCTTCTTTGATGAAGGCCCAGAGGATGGAGAGAAAGCCTGTTGATATGGTTGCAAGCAGGACGATCAGACTGCGTTTTGGTTTTGATTTTCTATCCGGGACTACGGCTTTGTCGAGTACTTGGATCATTGACCCCTCTTTTGCTTCGTCGATTTTGGCCATTTCGAATTGTTTGGCGAGGAGCTCATAGACGGTTTCGGCGTATTTGAGGTCGCGGACTTTCCGGAGGTATTCGAGGCCGGCTTCGGGGGCTTTGGTTGTTGAAACTGATCCTGTTTCTATTCTGGCGAGCTGGGCGCGCATGCCGCCTACCACCTGCTGGGTGCGGATATAGTCGGGGTTGTTGCCGGTGGCGAAGGTGCGCATGGCGCCGAGTTCGACCTCTTTCATGGCAATCTGGCCCTTGAGTTCAGCACCTGCCCTGATAAGTGCTTGGGCCTGGGCATCAAGCTGGATGAGACCGGTTTTTTCCTGCACCTGCTTCATGGCGATTTCTGTATCAGCAAGTGTTTGTTTTGCCTGTATGAGCTGTTTTTCAAAAAAGAGGCGCCGCTGGGAGGCTTCGGTGACAGCAAGTACCTGAGTTAGTTTCTGCAACTCTTCCACATAGGCGTTGGCCAGTGCGGCGGCGCGCTTTGGATCTTTGTCGTCGACCTGCACGGCAATGAGGCCGTCTTTGCCTGAAATAATACTGCTGGCACCTGCGAGTGCCTTGCGGGTGTCGCTTGGGAATTTTGTTTTATACACTGCCTGCAGTTTGAAGCGCTTGATCATGTTATCGCTTACGGTGCGGCTTTTGAGCATGGCAACGTAGGTGTCGTTTGGGGTTTTTATGCCTGCAGCACCTACCATCCCGCCTAAGGCTCCGAGCTGCCCGAGCAGGGCTGAGGCACCTGACTGCTGTGTTGGCGGCATTATCTGCGTTGTAGCGGTGTAGCTGTTGGGGATAAAAAAGCTTATCAATGCAACAATCACGCCGGCGATGAGCGGGGCGCCAAGAATAAGTTTTTTATGTTTGGCGAGCGTGATGGCGAGATCGATGAGGCTGATTTCTTCCTCTGGGTTTTCCTGAAAGATGGGGTTATCGGGCATGTTTTATAAGCACTTTATTTATAGGGTTTTCAGTGTGGCGAGGCCTGCGGCTCCGAGGCCGAATTGGTAGAGGATGCTGGTCCAGTCTTTCAGGTTTTGCATGAATGTCTCGCCTCTTTGAATTTTTTCAGGTACTACGATGGCGTCGCCTGGATTGACTCTGCCTCCCATTCCGCTGTTGCGGTTGCTTCGTACTGTGCCATCTGCGCAGACTCGGTAGATTTCTGATTTTTCACCGGTGAAGCTTACACCACCAGCCAGGGCAAGGTAGTCTTTAACGCGACGTTCCGGCTGATAGATAAAGGCATTCTGCTGGTAGACGGCACCAATGACATCGACGGTTCCCTGTATCTGCGGAATGTAGATTGTGTCGCCGTCCTTGAGAGGAACCTCTGGCAGATCACTGATTTTTGCCCTGTAATCCTTGAGAGTGAGAATAATGCGTCCCTCTGACTTGATCGTTCGCATCTTTTGTGCCAGACGTCGCTGTGCTTCGAGTTCGCTTGTTACCACCGCAGCCTGCGCAGGGTCATTCTGGGCTCTGAGTCTTTGTTTGGCATTTGTTTCTATATCTTTTTCGTAGCGGTCTACCACTTCATCGATCTTTGCCTGTTGCTGGATTTTAACACTTTCACGGCTTAGTTTGGTGCCATAGATATAGCCCTTTTCGGTAGTACCTCCGATTCGAATTAAGAGGCCGCGGAGAGTTTCGCCTTTTTGCAGCTCGAAAACACCGCTTTGTTTTACTTCACCGTCAACACGAACAAAATCCCGCTCTGCTTTGACTTCCAATGGTGCTGCCCCTGGCGCAAAAACACGGATGATGTCGGTCGGTTCTACTTGAAGCTGTGCAAGCTTTTGTTCTATGGATGCCCAATCTGCCTGTAGTTCTGCCACTGTCTTGTACTGGCTGTTGATGTTCTTTTCAACAATGACGTTTTTCACTCCGGCGACTGATTCAAAACCGCCAGCCCAGCTCACAATGTCGGCAATGGAGGATTTTTGTTTCAGCTCAAAGATGGCGGGTTTTTTAACGTCTCCAAGCAATGCAAATTGAGGACCAACTGCCGGGATGTAAATGACATCGCCATCCTGAAGTGCCTGGTCGGAGGATTTATCGCCATGGAGGAGAATATCATAGAGATCAAAGGAGATGAGTGGTTCGCTGCTCCGCTTGAGCTTGATATTCCGCAAGCTGCCGGTGACTGATGGCCCGCCGGATGCGAAGAGAGCGTTAAGCAGGGTACTCATGGCGCTCAGGGTGTAGGAACCGGGGCGCAAGGCGTGGCCAACAACATAGATCTGTACACTGCGGGTTTGTGCAATGCTGGCGCTGAGATCGAAGCTTTTAAATATTCTGCCGACTGCTTTTTTAAGGTATCCCTGCAGGTCGCGATATTTCACGCCGGCTACTTTTACGGAACCAACACGGGGCAGGTAGATTTCGCCGCTGCGGCTGACCGTGACGTTTACATCAATATCAACCATACCCCAGCCCCGAATCTGCAGGGCATCACCGGGGCCAATGACATAGTCGGCATTAACCTGTACGGATTTTAAGGGTGCAAAGGTAGTGGGCACATTGCGGAAGAGATCGCGACCGAAAACATCGAGTGTTTTGCCGGTTGAGCTTTCAACATAGATCTGAAAGCTGCTTTTGATCGGGACGATGCTCTTGCCTGGTATGAATTGATCCTGATCTTCTGAGCGAGGATTAGTCTCATGTGCAGCTGCATCGCGCAGATCAGAAAATGAGGTTGTGATGGAAGAGTTGACTGTTCCTGACGATGGGGTTGAGAAATAGGACGCACCACTGCTTGCTGTTGCGGCTGGTGAGCCTGTTCCTGAGCTTTCTGCACTCAGGGCGACTACTGGCAGAAAGAACAAGCAAAACACAACGACCAGAAAATGACTATAACGCATGAAAAAAACTTTTTTGGCTTTTAAAACAGACTATAAAAAAGCTACGCACCTTCACTCACACAAGAAGAAAAGGAAAGCGCTTGTTCGCGTACCAGAGCGCTTTATAAAAAATATAGGTGTAACCGATTATTTTAACTTGTTATCACTACAATCTTACTCACTCATTAGTAAGAAAAATTCGCAACCGTCAAAAGTCGAAGAAGAGGTAAAACGGAGTGGTACATACTTTTAAAATCTTATGAATTAAGACTTTTCCAATACATAGATTTACAGCTATAGCATAATAAATTAAAATACAAATAAACACCAAGCAAACATGCAGAAAATTACATAATCCTTGTATACATCGGCATAAATTTTACTTCCGCCAGCTAATAATTGAACCAAGAAAAAGCCTGGAGATTTTTAGGGCAAAACCAATAACTTCGCCGTCTGTCAGTATGGACAAAAGGAAGCCGGTCATTCGTCCGGGGTTGTTGCGCATCCACTCGTTTCTGTAGAGGAGGCTCATCAGTTTATCCATGGGGACGGCGCAGGCACACTCAATGAGTTTGTCGAGCCTGATCTCTGGGCCGGCTATAGGGCGATTGCTGTGCTGCGTTGTCATGGTGAGCACACGATTGCCAGCTCGCTCTGAAAGATTGTAATCGATACATTTATCAGCTGTATGACGGATGCGGAGTTGAATGGGCTGCTGCAGTGTTTTGCATGTCGATGCAGCTGGTTGCTCTATCTCTCCCTTTTTGTTGTCCAGAAACATCAGGAGTGCGTTATATAAAAGTTCCTGTATCTCTTTGTCGGAAAGGTTCTTGTTGACCCTCATCAGCCAGGTGAGCTGGAAAAGATCGATCAGGAAGTTGATCAGCACAGCGTTGGTAGTGTTGCGCTTCATTGCTGACTTGTAGCGGTTGAAAGAGACATTGCAGTAGGCCAGCATGGCAATAAGGGTACCGCTGTCCATGCTGCGGGTCTCGATAACCGGGCAGTAGTTGTTGTAGAGATCCCAGTCAAAAGAGCGGATTTTTCCCTCGTCTTTGTACTCTTTAAATATGCCTGTGCCGGGATATGGGGTCATGACCATAAAGAGGGCCTGCCGGAGGCCGAGTGATCTTGCAAACTCGGGGTAAGCAATGGTATCCTGTACGTTTTCGGTATAGTGGCCGATGATGAAATAGCCTTCTGCACCGATTTTGTTTTTGTTGCAGAGTTCTATGGCACGGGCTACGTCGTCAAGGCTGTTTTTTTTGTTCATGAGGGCAAGGGTTGCTTCGCTCGGGCTTTCTATGCCGAGACCTACTTTGCTCAACCCTATTCGGCGAAGCTTGTCGAGAATGCGTTCGGCCCTGACAAGATCTTTGGCTCTGGATTCCGTCATGATCCGGAAATTGGTCAATCCCCTTTCGATCATCATGTCGCAGATTTTTTCTGCCCTGCCGATGTTGGTCAGGAAGTTGGCATCCCAGATTTTCAGGAGTTTTTTATTGTTGGGATCGTGGAGCAGTGCAATCTCTTCGACAACATTTTCTGCACTCCTGCCTCTCCAGCTTTTATGCATTTGATCATTGGCGCAAAAAGAGCACGACCACGGGCAGCCCCTGGAAGTATAAATGGTATCTATAGAGTAGGCATCGCCTTTTTCGCCATATCGATCGGGACGAAGAGAGCGCATTGGAAAGCGAATAGAGTCTATATCGGCAATGATATCCCTCTGGCCAGTAAAGACAATGCCGCCGCCTTCACGGTAGGCAATCCCTTTAACGTCACGGGAGGGGCCTTTGAGCACCAGCTCCCTGAAGGTCTCTTCGCCCTCTCCAATGACCACAACATCGACACAGGAGAGCTTGAGCACCTCTTCGGGCAGTGCCGTTGGATGAAAACCGCCCATGACAACAAATTTACCTGCCTCCTTGGCAATTCGGGCAAGTCGTTCCGCCTGGTTGAAGGCTCCGGTCATTGATGAAATGGCGACAAGATCAACAGGGCTTTTTTTCAGAAGTGATCGCAGACTATCGAAGATGCCGTAGTTGTAGAAGTTGTCAGGCATGACAAGGCTCTCTACGTCGTGCTCAACGGCGGCAGCAAGGTAGCAGACAGCAATACAGTCTGTGATAAACCTTGGAAAGGGTACTATGATAGTCTGAGGCGCCTCTACAAGGCAGATATGTTTAAAATATGCCATAAAACCCTGAGATTGAATCTTGTTATCCAGTAAGTATATGCTGCAATATACGCATTATAGACGCTATCGCATTGGATAAAATGAACGATTTTCCCTGGTAATCTGTTTTTGGGTTTGTTGACCACTTATATTTTATGGTTGTGATTCTGACTTCTGACAGGGCTGAGGGTCGAGTACTGAGTGAGGACAGTTGGTTTTGCTAGGATTTTGGATACTTCGCTTGGCTCAGTATGACAAGTGAAAAATAATGGTGATTATTCGTTTTTCAGCAGTCTATTAGTGAGCATGGTGGTGAAATCCCTGCGGGTGGATACAAACATGTGTACGTAGAGACTTTGGGATGCAACCTCATATATGACTCTGGTTTGCCCTACTAACCTTTCACGAATTCCTTGGAGGCCTAGTTGAATTGCTTCATCGGGGATTAAACCTGCGAAAGGAAATTCGCCGATATTTTTCAGCATCTCTTTGTATTTTTGGTCTGAATCCTGCCAGACCTTTTCGCCAAATTTATGTTTTACATATTTTCTGATTTCGCGATAATCATCTTTTGCGCTATCAAGAATAAAAACTGAACGTGCCATTTTACCCGTCGTTGTCCATTTCTGCAAAGAAATCTTTTGCTGGCTGAAATTTGCCTTGGGATATCTCTTTTTTTCCCATGTTGATGAGTTTCAGAAAAGCCATGGTTTCGATCTGTTCTTCGTAAGTTCGAATGTCCATGACTACCATTTTGGCCTCACCATTTTGTGTGATGATGAGAGGAGTACGATTATCTTCAAAGTCCTTTATGATCTTGGATGCATGAGACTTGAGATAGGATATGGGGTGAATCTTGTTTGATAGTTTCATTTTAACTCCTTTAGTAAAGGCTTAAGATTAAGACCAAATATAGGCTTTATTCAGTTTTTTTTAATGAATGAGTTACTTGGCGAAGCACTTGTTCTGCCCAGCAATCTGTTTTCGGGTTTGTTGACCACCGATATTTTATGGTTGTGATTCTGGATTGTTCCTGTTATATATTTTAAATGTTCGCTTTTGCTTGACTTGGTTATCAGTACTAAAGGAGAGATCTTATGCTGCAGCAGAAAACAGCTGGTTATAAAGCCCTTTGTACTTTGCGTTCTGAGGGTGATTTCTCTGTGGCTTGGACGACTATGGAGGAGCTGAGAGAGAGAACTGATTCTATTGTCGCTCGTTTTCTTGAGGAGCGGTTTGAGGTAGCAAAGGAGCTTGGAGGCGGGTATTTGCTGAATGAGCTTGTTGACAGGGCGATACGTACGTCGGAGGGTGAGATTATGGATCAAGAGGGTCTCCCTGAGAGTGAAAGGCTTGCATTGGTTCAGGCTTTGGATCGGCAAAACATAATGATGGGGCTTTATGGCCGATATGTGGAGATTCTTTTACCGGTGATTCATGAGGTGGCTCAGCGGGAACAACGGGAAGTACGGGTGCTTGAGCTTGCAAGCGGGAGTGGCGGGCTGGCGCTGGCTCTGGGTGAGGAGGTGCAGCGGCAACAGTTGCGGGTCTCTGTTACCGGTTCGGATATTGTTCCTGCTTTTATTAATGAAGGCAACATTCATGCGTCGAAAAAAAAGCTTTCTGTTCGCTTCAGGTTGCTTAATGCCTTTGATATGAGTGATTTGGAGGATGAGGGGTTTGATCTTGTGGTTATGTCTCAAAGTTTGCACCATTTCACTCCAGGGCAACTGGCGGTGATTATTGACCAGTCGGTGAGACATAGTACAAGAGGGTTTATTGGTATAGATGGATACAGGAGTGTGTTGCTTGCATGTGGCGTGCCTTTGATTGCCGGTTTGCAGGGGTTTGGTTCTTTTGCTCTTGACGGGTTGACTTCGGCGCGAAAATTTTATTCTGAGCTGGAACTGGATATTATTGCGGAAATCGCTACGGGGGGAAGAAATCACTCCGTTGATTGCTTGTGGCCATTGAGTGTTTTGACGGTAATGAAGGGATAGGAAACAAGATGGGCATGAGAGAAATGGGCAGGCCATGGCGCAGCCCGTACGGGGGATTTGGGAAATTCGGTTATATTGATGTAATAATATTTGAAACAAATAGAGAAGGAGTTTTCTTATGTCGTTTGTTAAATTTTTAGCTGGTGCGGCAATTGTTCTTGTGGGTATTCAACTGGTGCCTTATGGGAGGGATCATAAGAATCCTGCGGTTACTGGTGAACCAAAATGGGATTCTCCGAGGACTCATGAACTTTTTAACCGTGCCTGCAAGGATTGCCATTCCAATGAAACAGTTTGGCCTTGGTACAGCTCTTATGCTCCTGTATCTTGGCTGACGGCACTTGATGTATCTTTTGGGCGGAAGGTTTTCAATGCTTCCGAGTGGGGGCGTCCAGAAAAAAATGAAGGTGACAAGGCAGCAGCCGAGGTTAGAAAGGGCAAAATGCCTCTCTTTATTTATCTGCCAGCGCATCCGGATGCAAAACTGAATGCTGAGGAAAAAAAGGAGCTGGTTAACGGCCTGGTTGCGACATTTGGTGACAAGAAGAGCAAGAAAAAAGAGTAGTACAATAAATGTTTTAGCCATGATGTTATGAGTTTTTCAATTTTTCAAGCACGAACAAATCCTGCCCGAAAGAACTACCCATTGCATCTGGCACTTTTTCTTGTAACAGTCTATACAACACTGCGGGCAGGTGCATTCTGGGGCGGGCAAGAGGCGCTCGCCGCGGGCATTCCTTACTCATTCTGCCTGCTTCTCTTTTTAAGCGTTCACGAGTTTGGTCATTATTTTGCCACACTCTTCCATCGTGTGCATGCAACACTCCCCTACTACATTCCTGTCCCCCCCCTGCCGCTTCTTCTCAGTCTTGGAACAATGGGGGCGGTCATTAAAATCAAGGAGAGAATACCGGGAACAAACGCCCTGTTCGATATCGGCATTGCAGGTCCATTGAGTGGTTTTGCGGTATGCCTGGGTGTTTTGATCTACGGTTTTTTACATCTTCCCCCGGCTGATTTTATCTTTACCATTCATCCTGAATACCTGGCAACAGGCGGTTTGCAGACTCCTGCTCCGAAAGAGACTCTTTGCCTTGGAAAAAATCTGCTCTGGATTGTGCTGGAATACCTTATTGCTCCAAAAAACCTTCCGCCAATGAGTGAGATGTATCACTATCCTTTTCTCTTCACCGGATGGCTTGGTTCAGTTGTAACTGCGCTTAACCTGCTTCCTGTTGGTCAGCTTGATGGCGGGCATATCACCTACGCCATGTTCGGCAGAAAAGGACATGCAAAAGCAGCCAAAGGGTTTCTCTTGTTTATTGTGCTACTTGGCTTTCCTTCATTGCTGGAACTGCTGCTCAGCCTCTTCAGGCCGGAGGCTCTTTCACTGATTCCTCCCATACTGCTTCGATGGTCATGGTCTGGCTGGATTATTTGGGCATTCATTCTTTCACGATTTATTGGCTTGAACCATCCACCGACAGGTTATGATCACCCCTTGGCAACACCAAGGAGACTCTATGGGTGGATAGCAATTGCAATCTTTGTCCTGACTTTCACACCAGTACCATTCGGGGTAACATGAACAAGTCCAGATGCCGGATCAATGGTGCCGGGCGCATGATTGATCTCTCTGAAGGGCCGGTCATCATGGGTATCCTGAATACTACCCCCGATTCATTTTATGATGGTGGGGTATTTCAGAACACAGGATGTGGAGTTGATCTTGACCGGGCGCTGGATCATGCGCTTGCGATGATTGAGGCTGGTGCTTCCATTATCGATATTGGCGGCGAATCTTCCCGGCCAGGAGCAGAAGTAATTTCAATCAAGGAGGAGATTGAGCGCACGACACCACTCATTGCAATGTTGCGGAAGAGAACGGATGCGGTGATTTCAATTGACACCTATAAGGCTGAGGTTGCCGAGCATGCCTTGAAGGCTGGCGCTCATCTTGTCAACGATATTTCAGGCTTCACCTTCGACCACTCCATGCCCGAAATATGCCGCGAATACCAGGCTGCAGTGATCCTCATGCACACGCAGGTGAGGCCTGAATCGATGGGGTGGAGTACCGGGATAGAATCAGCCGAAACAGATATTGTTGCAAAAGTCAGCAGCTTTCTCGCCAATTCCATTGCTCAAGCTGAAGCACATGGCATTGAGGAGATTATTATTGATCCGGGGTTTGGTTTTGGTAAAAGCGTGGAGGAAAACTTCCTGTTACTTGCTGAACTTGGCTCTCTGGGTAGACTTGGCAGGCCGATTCTTGCCGGTGTGTCGAGAAAATCCTTTCTTGGCTATGCCATTGCCAAAGAGGGTGATGAAATTCCTCCTCCCTCCCAGAGACTTCCAGCCACCATGGCGGCTGAAACCATTGCACTGCTGAATGGGGCAAGTATTTTGAGGGTGCATGATGTTGAGGCTGCGGCGCAGTGTCTGCGGGTGGCGAAGAGAGTGCTGAGCGGGCTTGGGGGAAGGGGGGAATAGGACCAATGGGAGGGTGAGGGGGGGCTGAGAGACTGAGTAGGAAGTTTTTTTTGGAATTTGGTGTAAAACGGCGATGGTGAAATGTATCTGTCGAAAATTGAGCTTTTTGGGTTTAAGAGCTTTGCGCATAAGGTCCGGATAAAGTTTGACAAGGGTCTTACGGCCATTGTCGGGCCCAACGGGTGTGGCAAGACTAATGTTGTGGATGCCATGCGCTGGGTACTGGGCGAGCAGAAGTCTTCGCTGCTTCGGTCGGCGAAGATGGAAAACATTATTTTTAACGGTTCAAAAAACCTCAAGCCTCTCAGTCTTACCGAAGTCTCTCTTACCATCGAGAATACACGCAATGTCCTGCCGATAGAGTATACCGAAGTAACTGTCACCCGCCGACTCTACCGCAGTGGGGAGAGCGAGTTTCTTTTAAACCAGGTGAACTGCCGTCTGAAGGATATTCTTGATCTCTTTACCGATACAGGTATGGGCAGCGATGCCTATTCGGTTATTGAGCTGAAAATGATTGAAGAGATTATCAGCAACAAAAGCGAAGAGCGGCTGAAACTTTTTGAGGAGGCTGCAGGCATATCCCGATATAAACAGCGCCGTAAACAAACCTTCAAGCTGCTTGAGAGTACTTCAAGAGATCTTTCACGAGTTGATGATCTCCTGGCGGAGGTTGAAAAAAAGGTGAGGAGCCTGAAGCTCCAGGTAAGAAAAGCTGAAAAACTCAGGGAGCTGAAAAAACAAATTCAGGAAATCGATCTTGCTCTCTCCTGGCTGACCATGGAGGAGCACCGTGAAAAGCTTGAACCGATGCAGCGCCGTATCAGGGATGAGGAGCTGATAAACCATGCATATGCTGCGAAGATCGCCTCAGAGGACAGCTCCGCACAGGCGACAGAGTTGCTGCTGCTTGAGGAGGAGAGCACTCTCTCCGGGATACAGAAAAAGCTTAACGAAAGCAATCAACGGATTCATGCTCTTGAAAAACAATATTTGCACTATGAAGAGCATCAAAAAAGTCTTGCGACAGAGATTGCTCGAATCAGAACCATCATCAGCGAAAAAGAGCTGAAAATCCGGGAACAGGAGCTCCTTGAAAGCAAGCTGATGCAGCAGCAACCCGCTTGTGAGGAGGCCTCCAGTAAGCTGCACGCACTCTTTCAAAGCCTTGTTGCTGAACACGACCAGCTCAATACAACATTGAAAGATGAGAGAGTTGAACTTGCCCGGGAACGCAGGTTGAGTGCAGAAGCTCAAAGTGCGGCCAACCAGCTCACCTTGACAAAACACACTCTTGAATCAAAGAAAGAACATCTGCAAACAACTGTTGAACGGCTTGAAATAAAGAAAGTGGCCATTCTTGACAAACTGAGTGCCTCCCGAACAACTGAACAAGAGTTAACGGAAGAGATAAGAAGCAAAACCGCAGAGATTGCCGAAGCAAAACTTAGGGAGAGAGCGTTACGGGAAGAGCAGGAGAGAGTGACCAGGCGCATCGAGGAAGCAAAGGAGAGAGTTCTTGTCTTGAGATCAAGCAAAGATAAAGTGCATAACCAGATTTTGCTTGCCAATTCAATCCTCGATAATTTTGAGGGGATGCCTGAAGGGATTGGATTTCTGGAAAAACAAAAAAATGGAAACCCGGGGCTTGGTTGCATGTCGGACCTTCTCACGCTTGAGAGTTCCTACAAAAAAGCGGTCAATGCCGCGCTTGGCGAGAGCATGAGCTACTATGTGTGTCAGTCGCTCAGTGAAGCCAAGGAGGGAATCGGCCATCTCACCCGTTCAAACAAGGGAAAAGTTAATTTTCTTGTGCTCGATCTTGTTGCCCGAATGCCTGCAGGCCACTACCCTGAGATCAGTGGAGCAAAAAAAACCCTTGAGCTTCTTACCTATCCCCCGGAGCTGCATGATGCACTTCTCCTGATGCTTGACAAAAGTTATATCGTGTCGGATCTCGAAACAGCAGAATCTCTTGCCCTCAGCAATCGCGACTGCTCATTTGTCACCCTTGAAGGAGAAACTTTTGCCGGAAGAGGCATACTCTTTGGAGGAAGCTCAAAAAACAATGAGGGGTTGCGACTTGGTAAAAAAGCCGAACGTGACAAGCTGCAGCAAGAGCTTTCGGCCATTGAGCAGACAAGCAAGGATGAGGAGAAAAGTCTTCTGCAACTGCGCAATGAGCTTGCCTCAATTCAAGTCAGTGAACAACAGAGGGTGATTGAGCGGCTTGCGGCTGAACTTGGAGGAGTGGAAAAGAGGTTTGCACGGCTTGAGGCTGAAGAGAGCGAAAGAAAGCGTGACGTAGCTCAGACCGGAGAGGAGATTGCCTTAATAGTTCAGCAGAGAGATGCTTGTGAAGCCGAACTGATCAGGCTTCTTCCAGCAATTACAATCACTCAATCGAAGAGCGCACTTTGCGGGAAAAAAATCAGGCAGATGCAGGAGAGCCTTACAACCCTTGAAAGCCGTCATCATCAGTTCAGTCTTGAAGTTCAAGCCAGTCAGAGCCGCTACAAGGATGCTCTTCATGAGCTTGAAAAACTGAGCATAACCATAGCTGCCTGCAGAGAGAACCGGCTTTTACTCAATAATGAGATCCGGAAACTAAACAACGAGATTGAAAGCGCTGAAAAGAAAAAACAGATAAACAGCCAGGCTGCAACACAATTAAAAGTGGAACTTGATGCGCTGTTGATTGCCGCAGCTGAAGAGCAGAAAGATCTCAACGAGATGGAATCATCATACCGGGAAAATCAGGCCCGACATCATGAAAGCCAGGCATCCCTCAGGGATCTCCGACGGAAATATGAGATCGGCCAGCAACTGCTCTCAACACTCAACCACGAACGTATTCAACATGAGCACGCACTCGACCATCTCTTTACTGAGGCTAAGGTTAAATATAACTGTGACCTGGCCTTGATGGCCGAGCCGGAGAGTACAGACTCATTCGACCGGAAAGCTGAACAGCAAAAGCTTGAACTTCTTTCCAGGCAGCGCGAACAGTTTGGCGCGGTTAATGAGCTGGCGCTGGAGGAGTATGAAGGAGAGAAAGAGCGATTTGATTTTCTGAGTGAACAGAAAGAGGATCTGCTCAGCGCCGAGAGACAGCTGCGAACGACGATTGAAGAGATTAACAAAACCGCTCTGGAGAAATTTAACGAAACCTTCCGGGCAGTGAGAAAAAACTTTATTGGGATTTTTCGGGAGCTCTTTGAGGCAGAGGATGAAGTGGATCTGCTCATTCACGCAAGCGAAGACCCCCTTGATGCCCATATAGAGATCGTAGCCAAACCGAGAGGAAAAAAACCTCTCTCCATAGAACAGCTCAGCGGTGGAGAAAAGGCGCTGACCGCTCTTTCACTCCTCTTTGCCATCTATCTCGTTAAACCAAGTCCCTTCTGTATTCTTGACGAAGTTGACGCGCCGCTGGACGATGCCAATGTCACCCGGTTTATTAAACTTCTGAAAAAATTTGAGAATAACACCCAATTCATTATTGTTACGCACAACAAAAAAACCATGGCATCCTGCCAGGCGCTCTACGGGGTTACCATGGAAGAGGAAGGGGTTTCGAAACTGATCCCCGTTCGACTTGAAAAAATAAGGGGTTGAGAGAGCTACAGGAGACGATATGCTGAAAAAACTTGTGTTATTTGATATTGATGGAACGTTGTTAACTGTGAACAGTATCAATCGCCGCATCCTGGCAGATGCCTTGAAAGAGGTCTATGGTACTGAAGGAAGTACCAGCACTCACAATTTCGCCGGCAAAATGGACAGTGTCATTATTTATGAGGTTCTGCAAAGTGTCGGGGTGAGCGATAGTGTGATTGCTGAGAAATTTGACAAGGCCAAACAAACCTATATTGAGATGTTTCGCCTGCACGCCAGACTTTCAGACATCATCCTGATGGATGGCATACGGAATCTCCTTGATGAGCTTTCAGCACATTCTGAAGTGATGCTTGGCCTCCTGACCGGAAATTTCGAAGCATCAGGTCGACAGAAATTGCTACTTCCCGAAATAAACCATTACTTTCCATTCGGCGCCTTTGCCGATGATGCAGGGAGCCGCAACGAACTTCCTCCGGTGGCTGTTGAAAAAGCGTACCAGCTCACCGGCAGAAGATTTTCAGAAAATGATATTATCATTATTGGTGATACGGAACATGATATCGCCTGCGCAAGGGTTCTGAACGCGAAGTCTATTGCCGTGGCGACCGGCACCTACTCTGCGGAAGAACTGAAAAAGCACAATCCGCATGTCCTCTATGAAAACTTAACCGAGACACCTATTGTTATGAGTGAGATCCTTAAATCTTCAATTAATTAACTGCTCTTTTATGAAGACCTACCGACGTCAAATTCGTGAAAAGATTTTACAGGCTCTCTATACCATTGAAATCAGGGATACTGATATAGATTCTGCTGCAGGCTGGCTTTTAACCGAAGAAATTCTTGCGGATGCCAATGCTATGAAGTTTTTCAATATGCTGCTGAAAAACATCAAGGAGCATATGGAAGAGATTGATCGCTACATTGTGAAGCATACGTTTAACTGGGATATGAGCCGTATTGCGATTATTGATAAAAATATCATTAGGATGGCCCTCACGGAAATCCTCTACTGTGAGGATATTCCACCAAAGGTGTCGATCAATGAAGCTATTGAAATTGCAAAAAAATTTAACAGCACCGACAAGAGCAGCAAGTTTGTCAATGGCATTCTTGACGCAATTTTTAATGATTTGAAGGCTGAGGGCAAAGTCCACAAAAACGGAAGGGGCCTGATTGACCAGTCGGTTGCAAAGCTGCAGAAAACAGAGAGTGATATTGAGAAAACAGAGATAGATAGCTGAGAGGAGATGAAAAAGAGTCCTACAGAAAAAATTGTTTTTCTCAACGAGGTGCTTGGCACTGCATACCCGAATCCGAAGAGCGAACTGCAGTTTGACACCCCTTTTCAGCTGCTTGTAGCCACAATTCTGGCAGCGCAGGCAACCGACAGGCAGGTTAATATCATTACAAAAGAGCTCTTCAAGTGTGCGCCGGATGCCGAAAGCATGAGCCGACTGGAGCTTGACACAGTTAAAAGCCTTGTTCGCTCAATCAACTATTACAACAACAAGGCTAAAAACATCCTTGAAGTAAGCCGGATCGTTATTGAGCGTTTTCAGGGAAATGTCCCTGAAACAAGGGAGGAGCTTGAAAGCCTGCCGGGAGTAGGAAGAAAAACTGCGAATGTTGTTTTAAGCAACGCTTTTCATCAGGCGGTTATGCCTGTCGACACCCATGTACATCGTGTTTCAAACAGGATAGGCCTGGTCACTACCGTTAAACCAGAACAGACAGAAACGGAATTGATGAACATCATTCCCGAAACATGGGTTATCGACTTTCATCACTACCTGCTCCTGCACGGGCGCTACACCTGCAAAGCCAAAAAGCCCGACTGTGCACACTGTGCCGTCAGCAGCGTCTGTGATTTTCTCGCAATAAGCTAACCGAGTTCAACTTTACGGTCAACAGCATAGATCCACTCCCCCTCCGGGCGCTGCCGATTGCCGGCCCATAGTTCAAACGTAACACCTTTTTCTGTTGAAATATGAGAGGTAAAAATTTCAACCTGGTAGAAGAGCTCATCAAGAAGATCATCCCAAACATTATCAAGAGTAAATCCCTCATCTACATAGGCCTGACCGGGCTGTAATGTACGGGAAGTTTGATCGTCCGACTGAAAATAGTCGCTGATATAGATAAAACTGTCGGGCATTAGAAAACCACCCCTGTAGGTACCACGTGGACGCTTTACACCGGGAACCTCAATCCAGAATTCAAGCTGGGTCTCTGCAGTGAGCTTGCCGTCAGCCGAAAGCTTTTCAAGCAACTGCTGTGCGGTTTGACGAATGAGTGCTTTATTATCGGCGGATAGCTCATTCATTTTAAAGTCAGGAGTGTGATCTCGCATGTTCTTGAAGAGTAAGTTGTTAGAGGATGGCCTTTAGAAATATACGGTTCTTTTGGGAGAGCCAGAAATTTTATAGGAGCTATGAGACCTATAGGACTTATGGGACTTATAAAAGATTATTGCTGGTGAATAGGGCTGGCCTTAGACCGCGGACTGAGTTGGCTGTGTAGATTGTGTCGGCTGAGAGGAGATCGGGGAGAGTCAGGGTTTTTTCTTGGGCGAAGGTACGGGTGACGAGAAAGTATTGGCGGAAAATGCCGTTCAAAAGGCCCGAACTTACCGGCGGAGTGAAAAAATGGTGGCCTTGACGGATAAAGAGATTGCTTATTGCCCCTTCGGTCAACTCTTCGCGCTCATTCATGAAAAGCACTTCATCATACCCTTTTTCTCTGCCCAGGCTGTAACTGCGGTTGTAGAGTTCCCGCTTTGTGGTTTTATGATAAAGGAAGGGGTGCGATGAGTTGGTTCTCTCTACGGCAAGGCAGAGGCGAAGTGGTACGCAAGGATTGAGCAGTTCAACATGTTCATAGCTGACAGTGAACTCCCCCTGAAATGATAGGGTAAGTTTGACCTTAAATCGGGTGCCCAAATGACGCAGCTCCTCTTCAAGCTGGGTCAAGATGAGAGTTGCGGTGCTTTTGTTACAGGGAAAACTGAAGACGCTGGCTGATGATCCAATGCGGTCAAGATGCTCTTCAAGCCAGAGATAACCTCCTTGCCAAAGAATGCTTTCAAAAAGATCAAAATGTGTATCGCTGGCATCTGTAAGCATTTTTGCCTTGAGCTGGCGATCAAGATGCTCTTCAGGCCAGAGATAACTTCCTTGCCAAAGAATACTTTCAGGGAGATCAAGATGTGGATTCATCTGTAAGAATTTTTGCCTTGAGCTGGCACTCCCGGTACTCCTCTTGAGCATCAGAGTCCCACACTATGCCACTTCCCGAGCCATAGAGAGCTTCCCCGCCAGACAGATCAATGGTCCTGATCGCTACATTAAAAAGCATGTCGAGATCAGGTGTTATAAAACCGATCGCCCCTGTATAGATACCTCTTGGTTCAGTTTCAAGGGATTGTATCCATTTCATGGCCTTTATTTTAGGTGCTCCCGTTATTGAGCCTGATGGATAGAGCGCCTTGAACAGCTCATATAACCCAACATTTTCCCTCATTTCACCACGAATTGTTGAAACCATCTGATGAAGGGTCGGGTAGGTTTCTGTTGCAAACAATTTTTCGGTCTCAATCGAACCGGGGCGGCATATCCTGCCAAGGTCGTTGCGCAACAGATCGACAATCATGAGATTTTCTGCAAGGTTTTTTTTGCATCGAGCCAGTTCCTCTCTCTGTCGGCAGTCCTCTTCAATAGTGCTACCTCTCGGAGCAGTTCCCTTCATCGGCCTGGTTTCAATAACTGAACCGCATTTCGAAAAAAAAAGCTCGGGAGAAAACGAAAGGATGGTGCGTTCCCCGCAATTGAGGAGTGCAGTATATGATGAGGGTTGTGAGCCTCTCAATCCACGAAAAAGAGCGGGCGCAGAGCCATTGAAAGTAAAACGGTAACGCCCGGTAAAATTAACCTGATAGAGACTGCCTGCGGCAATTTGCATCTTGATCAGCTTTATCTTCTCTGCATACTCCTCCCAGGAAAGGTTTAGCGATACAACACCAGGAGAAAGTGTAAGTTGTTCAGAAAAGAGCTTTTCAACCACACTCTCCGAACAATGCTCCGGCTCCCGGTAAACCCCAAACCAGGCAAGTGGCAAAGAGTGAGATGTTGCAGATTCGGCAGCAAAAAGAGCCTGCTCAAAGCCATAGCCAACCTCATAACTCAACCATCCGGCGAGATAGTACCCTTCGGCAAGTTTTTTCTCAAGCGTCTGAAAAAAGCACTCCAGCCCGGAGAGAGAGAAAAGAGAGACTACCTCCACAGGATCTGAAAAAAGCAGCGCCCCAACATTGAACCTTTTACAGAAAGCCGATTCAAACCAGAGCGAACCATCCTTTACAAGAGAATCGGCAAGCAGTTCATTGGTTGTCGATCCTTTCATCTCAGAGCGACTTAATAATAATTTTTTTCTGGAGAACGGTTTCCATCCACGATTTCAGCTGTTCTGCTGCCCAGATTTCAATATCCGGCTCAAAACGGGGCGTCAACAGAAGAGTAATTTCACTGCCCTTTACCGAGACGTTAATGGCCTGGATATTCTTGCGGTGGCCTCGTTCTAAACCGTTAGCCAGACGAAGAATTCCGGAAAGCACATCGACAGCTCTTTTATGGATTGGCTTCAGGAGAGTGTATGCCGTATGCCTCTCGGAAGGGGGGGATTTGCGGTGATAGCGGACAACATGGGCAATGATTTCGATTTCAGTAGGTGAAAATCCGCGAAGTTCCCCATTGAGGATAATATACTGGCTATGTTTGTGATGAGAAGAGATGGAAATAAAGGTGCCGATATTATGAAGAAGTGAAGCATATTCAAGCAGTTCCCGGTAGGGTGCTTCAAGATGATGCAAAGGCGCCAGACTGTCGAACAGCTGCAGAGAGAGTTTTGCTACATGCTCTGCATGCTCCTGATTCCAGGCACAGCGAAACCCGAGTTCATAGACGCTCTCATGCCGGATATCAAGCTCGAACTCACTCTCCAGCTCACTGCCGTCATTACCGAGGTTCTTGAGATAGTGAAGCACCATGCCTTCACGAAGCGCGTAATCCGACACAACGATTTCACTGAGATTGAAGAGCCTGAAAATCATATCAACAAGAATGAGACCCGGAACAATCAAATCAACCCTGTTGACATCAAGACCTGTCAAGCGCCTGCGTTCGACAGAACTCAGTGGAAGCACAGCTTTATAGAGTACCTGAAACTCCTTGCGTGAAAAGAGGCTGTTGTTGAGTGACACGCTGCTCTCCCGGCCATTCATTGAAGCGATCATCCGGGCAATATTCTGAGCTGTTCCGGAGGATGCTATAGCCCTTGTCACCTTAAGCTCGGAGGCTTTTTCAACAGGAGAGTCCATCTCAGCCGAAAAAAACTGCTCAAGCATCTTGATGTCATGACGATCAATCGGATCGGAAAAAACAAAACGTTCACGCATTCTTGCTACACCGATTTTTCGGCTCTCAAGAAGTTGTACTCCCTTATTGTTAGCAATAATAAATTCAACTGAACCACCACCGATATCGAAAAGAAGGTCGGAAGATTTGCCGATCTTCACAGCTTTTCGAACACCGTAATAGATAAACTCAGCCTCTTCCCTGCCCGAAATAATTTTGACTTTAAGGCCTGTTTCATCCCGTATTCTCCGAAGAAAATCAAGCCGATTTTTTGCTTCCCGGATAGCGCTGGTAGCAAATGCGATGACGTTTTCCGGTACCACACCGTGATGGGCCGCAAGAACAAGAAAATTCTTCAGGGCCGCAATACCCGAAAGCATAGCCTCTTCATCAAGCATTTTTGTAGAAATGCTCCCCCGACCGATACAAATCATATTTTTGACACGGTCAATTTCAACAATCCCCTTTCCCTTGCTCTCCTCAACAATAATCATGTGGAAGGAGTTGGTGCCAAGGTCTATAGCGGCTACTCTCAATTTTTCAGTTGTCATTAAAAAATGGTCTGTCGGCGTTTAAGCAATGCCATACAAAATACATGTTTGCACGCAAAAAGGAAAAGGAAGAACCCGGCCCCTCTGATTTCACACAATGAGCACTGAAATGTATCACTGCTCTGCAGCTGACCTTTTCTCTTCCGGAGATTTCGGTGTATATTCAAGCCTGAAGCAAGCAGATATTTGTCATTTCCCCAGTAAAATATTTTTTTCTCGACTCTTACTCTCTGCCTTATCCCTATGAAAAAAATTGACCGACTGAGACTTCGCTATGAAGTTGCAAGAAAGACCATTCATCTGTCGTCCATTTCAATTCCCGTTATCTACTACTTTATCAGCAGGGATATTGCGCTTCTTTTGCTTGTTCCACTTTTTACCGGTTTTTTTCTGGTTGACCTGCTGAAAAATTTTTACCCGCCTGTTTCAAAATGGTATCATAAGACCTTTGATGCCATGCTGAGAACGCATGAACTTGAAAAAAAGCCATATCTGAACGGTGCAACCTTCATCACTCTTGGTGCTCTAATCCTGGTGCTTTTTTTCCCGAAAATTATTGTTGTTGCATCTTTTTCGATGGTTTCCATTTCAGATACCTTTGCCGCTGTTATTGGAAAAGCTTTTGGAAAACACCGGCTGGGTGAGAAAAGTATAGAAGGAACTCTTGCTTTTTTTCTCTCTTCATTGCTTATTGTTGCCCTTGTGCCGGAGCTTAATATGTTGATCGGGATTGTTATGGCCATAAGTGCCACACTGACCGAGGCCTTTATTGTGCGTATAGGAAGCTTCAAAATTGACGATAACCTTTCCATTCCTCTTGTCAGCGCATTGGTTGGAATTCTCTGCTATATGCTTTTTATGCCTGAACAGATTCCATTTCTTTCCATGGGCCGATAGTTGATTTCTCAAGAAGTATCATGCAGACCACTCTTACCGATTCAGCCGAAGAAGCCGCCAATATCCTCAACGCAGGAGGTGTGGTTGCATTTCCCACTGAAACGGTGTACGGTCTCGGTGCCGGGATCTGCCATCCTGAAGCCATCAAGGAGCTCTTTCGTGCAAAGGGTCGTCCGGTTGATAACCCCTTGATTGTTCATATCCATTGTATTGAGCAGATCGCTGATGTAGCTGGCGACATCAATAAAGATGCAAGTGCGCTTATTGAGCGGTTTTTCCCCGGGCCTCTGACTCTTGTGCTTAAAAAAAATCCTTGTGTACCTGACACCGTTACTGCCGGTCTTGATACCGTAGGAGTCCGATGCCCGGCAAACCCTGTAGCACATGAGTTTCTTGCTCATTGCACCTGCCCGGTTGCCGCTCCTTCGGCAAATCTTTCGGGACTGCCAAGCGCTACCAGCTGGGAAACTGTCTATGAGGATCTTGATGGAAAAATCGACTGCCTCCTTCGGGGAAAGCCGAGTTCTATCGGCCTTGAATCAACCATTGTCGACTGTTCCGGAGCAATACCGGTTCTGCTCAGGGCCGGCGCCATAACCCTTGAACAACTGCTGGCTGTTATCCCGAAAATTTCAGTTGACACGCCCAAGGATGACCAAGAGCCACCAAGAAGCCCGGGACTGAAATATCCGCACTATGCACCAAGGGCATCTATTGTTCTTTGCCATGCCAATGAAAAGATATCCGCCCAACACTCATCAGCTTATATCGGTCTTTCCGAGCCACCAGCTGGTTTTGCATTGCTCAAGATCTGCCGAAATCTTGAGGAGTACGGCCGTGAGCTGTTCAGCTTTTTCCGCCGTTGTGATTCTGAAGGCATCGACCTGATTTACTGTGAGCTGCCTTCGAACACCGGCATCGGCAGAGCGATCAGGGATAGACTTCTGAGAGCATCGGGGAGGCATTAACCCCCCCCCGCTGCCTTTGATTAGAATAAAAGAGAACAGCCAAGATGAAATGAACCGGGAGAGCTGGTAGCGCGCTCATCGTTGCCGCTGCTGTAGAGCTCTCTGTCACTGTACCAAGTAATCTCGTATCGTGCAGCAAGGTTCATCTGCGGTATGGCTTGCCATGATGCCAGAAGAAAAAGTGATTTCCCCCGTCCGTTATAGAGCCCGAGCGTTGATGTCAGTGGCAGATCATCCTCATAGGCATAGAGAGCTGCATCGTAATCCTCCGTATTGAACAGGGTGCAACGTCCTTTCAAACTGAGTTTTCCTGCATGATAACCCACCTGCTGATAGGTCAGCCAGCCATAGAGTGTGGTATCTCCTGAAAGATATTTATTAACCACTTTTTTTACCTCTCCCCGACTTCTCAGATGAAGATGCCGGGATGCATCAATATCACAATCCAGCCTGCTGCAACTCGATATTTGCGGAAGCGCGGTCCAGAGAGGATGGCTGGTCGTACCCTGATTTGCCTGTACTTCTTTATATTTATGCTGCAGTTGCAGATTCCAGCCTACAGCGGGTGATTGCTTCCAGGTCATGACCATTTTGAAATCATTGCCGTCAGATGGGTATTGACAATGGTCGTCAAGCAATGGAAATGTAAAGAGGTCATAATATGCACCAACTGAAAGACTCTCGTTTATCCTTGCTTTAACACCAACATAGTCTCCATTCTCGTTTGATGCGCCGCTTCCTCTTTCAGCAAACGCTCCTGCAAAAGGGGAGAAAAAGTGTTCGCCATACCGCCTGATGGAAGCAACCGTGTTGACTCCATGAAATATTTCATACTCGGCACCTCCTATCCAGGAAGCATCGTGAGGCTTTTCGGAAAATGCTGCTTCAGCAAACATGCTGACCTTGCCAAGGGAACAATCTGTTTCGAGACTGTAAAGAGTTGCAGAGGATTGATTACCTGCTGTGGCATAGGGCTCAAGCTGATTGAGGGGGACGGAATAGCGATAGTTAAGCACAGAGCCACCGGCTCTGCCGCTCAAAGAGCCTGTTTGATAATTATAGAGCAGATGTGCCCCGGAGAGGGTTTCGGCAACGTTGTCTTTTCTGCCTATTTCAAGTGCAGTTCGATGGTAACCCGATTTATCAAAACTTGTAATGAGCCCTGTGTTTTTATTGATGACAGCATCAAGATGGTTTGCGGAATAAAATGATGTAACCTCAAGAGGATCAAGCTTCAAGGTTGTGGCCGCGCCTTGCAGAAAGCCGGATTCGGAGCTTGATGTATAAGAGGATAACTGCTTTGACGAGAGCCGGACACCTGCAGTAGGATCAGAGCCTTTTGAATAATAACGGCACTCTCCGATGAGCAGCCCCTCTCCAAAATTCAGCCGGTAGTTGCCGATAACTGCGCTTTTTACGAAACCAAGATCATGGGCATTGATGCTGAGTGAGGTAAAGTCGGCAACATCAGGCTCTCCAATATCCTTTTCCTGAATAAGGCAGGCATTCAGATGAGGAACTGAAAACTGCAGACGGTGATAAATTTTGTCGTTGTCGCCACTGTAAGCACCGTTTATAATGCCTTTACGCTCAGGTGTTTCCCAAAACAGACGGCTGTAAAGCGCAACTTTAGTCTCATCCTTCCCTTCTGCCGGGGCTTTTTTGCCGGGAGCCTCTTGTTTATGGAACTGAACATAGGGAGCAATAGCCGCCGATTTCTCACTGCCAATAATGGGCTCAAGTTCCTGCAGGGAGAGAATCTGGCCCTTTTCGCGTCGAAAAGCAAGAATAGCATCGGCGTCGAAAGTCGTCAACCAGGGAAGCTGCCGCAGTTCACTGGCATCAGCATCATTGAGAGAGATTTTGTTGTTCTTCAGATCATCAACCAATTCAATCATCTGCTCAAGATTGGCCTCAGATTCAGCGCTGTCGTAGAGTTGCTGAAGATCATTGTTTTCGGCACAGAGCGGGGAAAAAAGATACAAAGGAAGTGCGAGAAATAAAAAAAACGTCATGACCGTGGGAAGTACATGACGTTTGATAGAGAAGAAAAGCTGTCTCATAACCATTCCGGGTTTTTGCGTTAACAAAACCGGCTGATGGCTTATGGGCTCTCCGTTAACTTATAGAGTTCCTGAACCTCATTTCGGCTCAGGTACCGCCATTCACCCCGCCGGAGTTCACCAGCCTGAAGGCCTGCATAAGCAACCCTTTCAAGCCGTTTAACCTCAAAACCGAGGGTTTCGAACATTCTTCGTACCTGATGATTCTTTCCTTCATGAATGCTCAGCAATACCTGCATACCTTCATCAAGTATTTTGGCCTTGCAGGGACTGACTTTTTCCCCGGTATCTTTTAAACGCATCCCTCCTGTCAGCTGCTGCAGAAGATTTGGCGTAAACTTGTCAGCAAGCACAGCAATATACTCTTTTTTTACATTTGACGAAGGATGCATTAATTTATGTGCAAGGGTTCCGTCGTTGGTCAAAAGGATAACGCCTGTTGTTTTTCTGTCAAGCCGCCCTACGGGAAAAATCCGTTCTTTGACATCGATAAAATCGAGTACCATCTCCCGGTTTTTTTCGTCACTGTTGGTGGTTATAACGTTTCTCGGCTTGTTGAACAGAATGTAGACCTTTCTTGCCTCTGGCTGAGCAAAGCGCTCGCCATCGACAATAACCTCATCGCGGGAGGGATTAACCATTATTCCTGGCTTTGTAATCACCACACCGTTAACCATAACCCGTCCATCCAGAATAAGCTGGTCGGCGGCCCTTCGTGATGCTATGCCGCATGAGGCCAGAAACCGGTTGATTCTGACCTCATCCTCTTTACTGCTTTGTTTCATTCTCTTGTATCGTCTCCTCTTGATTGTTGCCGGTTGAAGCTCTCTCCATGCCCTCCTGCCGGGTAAGATAGTCCTGCTCTTCCTGCTCCTGCAGAATTTCTTTGATTTCGCGAAGTTTCGGCAGCTCTTTTAATGAAGAGAGGTGGAAGAGATCCAAAAATTCCTTTGTGGTGCCATACTGAAGTGGCTTTCCGGGAGAATCTGCCCTTCCACGAAGCTCAATGAAGCCACGAAGCAGAAGCCTGTCGATAGCATAATCAGGGCTCACGCCTCGAATCTGCTGAATTTCCCCCCGGGTAACAGGCTGATTATAGGCAATAACGGCAAGAACTTCAAGTATAGAGTGGGAAAGCCTTCTGCGGATTTTAGGGGCAAGAAGTTTTTTCAGGATATCACTGAATTCCGGTTTTGACAGAAAACGATAACCACCGGCAATCCTCTGAATATGAAAGCTTCTTCCAGTTTCAGCATACTCAGCATTGAGTTGCTCAATAATCATCTGAAATTCAGCGGAATCAAGCTCCCTGCCGGTAACCTGCCTGATGGTGTGGAGGGTAACCGCCTCGTCAGAAGCAAAAATAACTGCTTCGATATTTTGCTGAAGTTGTTTGTCCTGCTTCTGCACATTCTTCTACGTAGTATGAGAGAAAGATATGCTGCCGGTTATTTTTTCCGTGCTGTCGAATAATTATGATCAAGGCAGATTCCCCCTTCAAAGCTGTACCAAAGCTCCTGACAGGGAAAATTGCATTCGTAAAGGGCTTTGCCGATAACAACCGAATCAACACCATAAAGCTTAAGCTCATCGAGTTTTCTCAAGTCTTCGGCATTGGTGACTCCACCTGAAGCAGTAATCTTCATACCGGCTTTTTCAGCAAACCTTTTGGTGCTGTCATAACCAAACCCCTGCATCATACCGTCACGGCTTATATCGGTATAAATCACCCGTTCAATACCCATCGCTTTCATCTGAAGAGCCAGTTCGTAATCCTTTAAACCACTGCTTTCAGTCCACCCCTTAATCTTCGGAATACCGTTTTCAGCATCTATACCAACAACGATCTTTGATGGCCGATATATTTTTAAAAGTTCTTCGATCAGTTTCGGATTTGTGACCGCTGCCGAGCCAATCACAACGCGACCAACACCGATATCAAGATAGCGCTTGACCGCGTCAACAGAGCGGATACCACCACCAACCTGGACAGGAATATCAAGATTAATGACGATTTGCCTTATTTTCTCAAAATTAACCATCTCTCCGGTAAGGGCGGCATCGAGGTCAACAATATGCAACAACTTGGCATTCTGCTTGCGCCAGATAATTGCCATATCAAGGGGATTGTCGAGATAAATTTTTTTCTGGTTAAAATCACCACGTGTCAATCTCACACACTTACCGTCCTTAATATCTATAGCAGGAATAATCAACATATCGGAATAACAAATATCGGTTTTAGTACCCGGCAAAGTTTTTCAGTACCTGTAATCCAGCTTCGGAACTTTTTTCCGGATGGAACTGAACTGCAAAAATACCATTTTTTTCAAGAGCTGAACAAAAGTTTTTTCCTGCAAACCAGGTTGTTGCAGCCACAGCATCAAGTGATACCGGCTCACAGTAATAAGAGTGCACAAAATAGAAAAACGAGTGGTCGGGAATTCCGCGGAAAAGAACACTCTCTTTCTGTTGATCGACCGAATTCCAGCCTATCTGGGGAATCTTGTCGGTGTCGCTTTTGAAATGGATTACACTGCCGGGAATGAGATCCATTCCTTTGTAAGAGCCCATCTCCTCACTTTCTGACAACAAGAGTTGCATCCCAAGACATATTCCAAGGAGCTGACCTCCTTTATCGACATGCTCCAAAAGGGCTTCGGTAAAACCCGATGCATTGAGTGACTCTATAGCATGACCGAAAGCTCCAACACCGGGCAGAATAACTTTTCTATAGCCTGCAAGTTTAGCAGGATCACTGCTGACGATTGCCTTAACGCCAAGATAGTCAAATGCCTTCTGAACAGAACGAAGATTTCCTGCACCGTAATCGGCTATAAAAACCATAAATAAACCTTTAAAATGAGAGACATGGCACCCAATAAACTACTGAAAACAGAGCACCTAAATTTCTGACACATTTTTATATTTAATCCAGAATGCTTATTATAATCACTTTTTCACCTTACCGAAAAAGAGCGAAGCTTCCACCATCATACGAAATCGAAAAGCAAATGCATAAGATTGTTTCTGCCATATTTTTAGCTGAAAATATCAAAAAAATTGAAATTGAGGCCCCTCGCATTGCTAAAAAAAGAAAAGCAGGTCAGTTTATCATGATCAGGGTGGGAGAAACCGGTGAAAGAGTCCCACTTACTATTGCCGATTCTGATCCTGAAAAAGGCACAATTACCATCATTGTACAGGGAATGGGAAAATCGACAAGGGAGCTCAACAGCAAAAATGCCGGTGATACCATCAGCGATATTGTCGGCCCTCTTGGAACACCATCGCATATCGAAAAGTTCGGTACGGCAGTCAGCATCGGGGGAGGTGTGGGTACAGCCATTGCTTACCCGACTGCAGTCGCACTGAAGGAAGCTGGTAATTATGTTATTACCATTAATGGAGCTCGTTCAAAAGATCTGGTAATCCTTGAAAACGAGATGAAAGCAGTAAGTGATGAAGCATACATTACAACCGATGATGGTTCTTATGGTTTTCACGGCTTTGTCACCCAGAAACTTCAGGAGCTGCTCGACTCCGGGAAAAAAATTGATTATGTGCTGGCTATCGGGCCAATTCCAATGATGAGAGCCATTGCCGAGGTTACCAGACCCTACAACATTAAAACCATGGTGAGTCTCAACCCTATTATGGTTGATGGGACAGGAATGTGTGGCGGCTGCAGGGTTGCGGTGGACAACCAGATTAAATTTGCCTGTGTTGACGGTCCGGAATTCGATGCTCATCAGGTCGATTTTAAAAACCTAACTGACAGGAACAAGGTCTACATGCCGGAAGAGAAGCAATCGGCTGAAGCATTTGCACATAAATGCAACCTGCTATAATCCGCGGTTTGCTGTATCACACGGTTATCATGACTTTCCTGCCGTTCATCTGTGCAGGTATGGCTTTTTTTGTAGAAACAAACCACATTTTTTAAACGAAAAATAATTATGGGCACACAACATATTACTGCCAAAGAGCGCCTCGCCATTCCTCGCCAGGTGATGCCTGCCCAGAATCCCGATCTGCGGAATAAAAATTTCAAGGAGGTCAATCTTGGTTATACAGCTGAACTGGCACAACAGGAGGCGCTTCGTTGCCTTCAGTGCAAGAATCCTACATGTATCTCTGGATGCCCGGTTAACATCAAGATCGATCAGTTTATCAAGCTTATCGCTGAAGGAAAGTTTCTTGAGGCTGCAAGAAAGATCAAGGAAGATAATGTGCTTCCTGCCATCTGCGGAAGGGTCTGCCCTCAGGAAGACCAGTGTGAGAAAATGTGCGTTCTGACGAAGAAACATAAATCTGTTGCTATCGGTAACCTGGAACGCTTTGCGGCAGATTACGAGAGAGAGACCGGTAATGTCGTTCTGCCAGCTGTAAAGGCTCCAACAGGAAAAAAAGTGGCAGTTATCGGCAGCGGACCGGCTGGACTGAGCTGTGCGAACGATCTTATACAATTGGGGCATTCGGTAACGGTTTTTGAGGCATTACATGAACTCGGCGGCGTCCTGGTCTACGGTATTCCCGAATTCCGTCTTCCCAAAGATATTGTACGGTCAGAAATTGATGGATTGAAAAAACTTGGTGTCGAGTTTATCACCAATGTTGTTGCCGGACGTTCGATCACTGTCGATGAGATCCTGAAAGAGGAGGGCTATGATGCGGTCTTTATCGGTGTCGGAGCTGGACTGCCATGGTTCATGGGTATCCCTGGGGAAAATCTGCTTGGTGTTTATTCAGCAAATGAGTTTTTAACCCGGGTAAACCTGATGAAGTCCTATCAATTCCCTGACAATGACACTCCTGTGTTCAACTGCAAGGAAAAAAATGTAGCCGTCTTCGGAGGCGGGAATACTGCCATGGATGCTGTCCGTACTGCCAAAAGACTTGGAGCGGCACATGCCTATATTGTTTACCGCCGTTCAGAAGCGGAAATGCCTGCACGTCTTGAGGAGGTTCATCATGCCAGGGAAGAGGGAGTTGAATTCCTCATGCTCATGAATCCTCTGGAATTTATCGGCAATGATCAGCAGTGGCTTACAGGGGCAAAATGCCTCCGGATGGAACTGGGCGAGCCTGACGATTCTGGACGCCGGCGCCCTGTACCGATAAAAGATTCCGAATTCATCCTCCCCATCGACATGGCTGTTATCTCTATCGGCAACGGTTCCAACCCGCTCATCAAGCAGACCACGCCGGATATTGATGTAAGCAAAAGGGATACCATTGTTGTGGATATCAACACCATGGCAACCTCAAAAGAGAGTGTCTATGCCGGTGGCGATATTGTAACTGGTGGAGCAACCGTTATCCTGGCCATGGGTGCAGGCCGTACAGCAGCCAAAGCTATTCACGAAAAACTGATGGGCATCGACGCGCATGAGTGAAGTTTACCGATTCGGAGTCTCCCTTGAACAAACACTTATAGATGCTTTTGACCGGCATATTGCAGCACAACACTATAAAAGCCGGTCAGAAGCAATACGGGATCTTATCCGTGAAGAGCTGATCAGAAAAGAGTGGAAAGAGGGGGGTTCCGTTGCAGGAGCAATCGTGATGACCTATGACCATCACAAACGCGAACTGGTCAATGTACTCCTTGATATCCAGCACGACTTTCAGGATACCATTATCTCAACCCAGCACGTTCACCTTGACCATCACCACTGCCTTGAAATCATTGCTGTCAAAGGCCGGGCTTCAGATGTCGAAAATCTTGCCACAACACTCAAGATTCAGGTAGGAGTCAAGCATCTCAGTCTGAGTATCTCTTCAGCTGCGGCGTAACCTGTTACCTCAATTTCATCTCTGTTTCTGAAATACCGTCCGTAACTGCTCTACCCGCCCGCGATTGACACCCAGATCCGAAAAGCCAAGCCTTGAAGCTGATCGTACATGGATAACTCCTTCCTTCGCACTCAGCCGAAACTCAACGTCATCAATAAAACCAAAGAGTGGGATAGTAAAGGTTGACCAGAGGTACTCCTTCTCTTCGGTATGCACAATCCCGCCCTGTTCGGTAATAATTGTTTTCAGAGCTGACCATGCCTGTTCAGGAGAACCTTTAATGGTGAACGGCTCGATCTTTTCTGCTGGATTGCTACTTTCACTGCTTACACAGTTAGGTGTTCCAGGGCATGGCCTCAGTTTTCCATTCACCAGTTGCGGTTTTTCCGTCAGCTTCGGCCATAAACCTGAAAGCTGATCTGTAAACGCACCGACTGCATCACTGATAATATTCATTTATTTTCTCCCTGTTGTTGCCAGTAAAACCTACTATCCCTCTATCCTCGAAGCCAGCTCTTCAGCCATTTTTTTATCGACAAGTTTGACAGTGATTTCAGCAATTTCACGAGCGGTATTGACGTGAAAAACCGATACATCAAAGAGATCACTCATTCGAACAATCGCTGTTAAATCTTTTATATATTTGCTTATTCCAAGAAAACTGAGAGGCAGCAGGCACTTCACATGAAAAGGATTGCTTAAAAAAATCCCGTAAGGCTGAACCTTGAGCACTGTACCCGTAAACAACTCTCCAATATCGGGCAGACGAACTGAAAACTCCTGATCGCTACCTGCAGGAGAGCCCTCAATTCGTGCCGGGTCTCCTGGCCTGACCTGCTCAATACGCTCTTTCAAAACTGATATATCACAATAGGCGATACCCGGTTCAGCAAGCAGCTCCCTTGCACTTAACCCCTGAGTGGAATAGACAATAACCTCCTTTCCCATCTCTTTTAAAGCCCTGATCAATGGAAGAAAATCACTGTCGCCACTGAAGAGTATAACGGTATCGTACTGATCGACACCAATCAAAGCATCAACGACAAGTTCAACATCGAGATTGCCCTTCATGACAATCACACCGGTCTCCTTGTTCACAATCTTCTTTACCGGCTTGGAAGTGATTCGATAGCCGTGTGCAGTCAACACTCTGGTAAATGCCGCATTTTCCTCAGAGACCGGTTCAGATGCAGGAACATAATAATTTGCCTGAACCGAGGCATAGCCGGACATAAAAAATGCCATAAGGCGGGAAAAATCTATCTGCCACCCAAGATGACGCTGCGTATAAAACAGGTTTGCGCCATCGATAAAAACTGCTGCGCGGCCCATACTTTCTCTCTCCTCTTCTCTTATTCAGGATTGGTCATAATATTACTGTGAAAATAAACACAAGGGAGACGTTAACCATTCAATTTTTCCCCCAGAAGATTCTCATTATGGCAAAATCACCGTCTGCCTTGCGGCTTCACCCTCGGAATCTCAGCTCTTACGAGCAGGGACGATTCTTACGTCAAGACCTTCATGCAGACTCTTGTCAGGCACAAGAGCAATTTTATCTCCTTTTTTAAGTCCCTGCACTACCTCAATAAAGGTCATATCACTGGCACCCTGCTTAATGAGCTGTTTTTTCAATCTACCATTGTCGATTTTCCATACGTAGTTCTGGTGGTTTTCCTCAAAAAGAGAACTTTTTCTGACAAGAAGAGCGTGCTGTCTGGTATTGTAGATGATATTTGCCGTAGCAGTCATGCCCGCCTGAATATTGCCCGCCGGTTTTACAAGAGTGAGATAAATCTTTGATGTCTTCGTTATCCTGTCCGTTTGAGGCACTATACGGGAAACAATTGCAGAGAGCCGTTTATCAGGATAGGCATCAAAAGCAACCGTTGCCGCCTGACCGTTACGAATCCGGGGAACATCAAGTTCATCAACCTCCACACTGACAAGATAACTTGATGTATCAACCACTCTTGCAATGAGAGTGCCGGCGGCAACATAATCACCTTCCTTGACGTTCTGCAGCGTCAGCGTACCAGAAAAAGGAGCCCTGACCGTTAGTTTTTTCAGATCATCTTCACGCATCTTTAAGAGAAGTGCTTTCTGCTGAAGCAACTCTTCTGCCTGAATGCGGTTTTTTTCGGCATCATCAACCTCCTGACGCGATATTGCCCCTTCCCGAAAGAGATTTTTCTGCCTGATACTATGAAGAGTATTGTCCTTCATCAATGCCTCCTGTTCAGCAAAGGCCGCTTTTGCTTGACGAACAGCAAGTTGAGGATTAGGACTGTTGAATTCCACTATTTTCTGACCGGCTGCAACATGCTGCCCTTCGAGGGCACCGACAGCACTGATTGTGCCTGAATATTCAGCACTTAGGTTGGCAACGGCATCTGCCTCAACAAAACCGGTGGCATAGATGGCTTGAACAAGTTCTGCATAGGTTACCTCTCCAGCCTCAATATCAACACTGTTACCTTTGGTGATCAGAAACACAACCGTTGCAATAAAAACAACTGCAAGCGCGATGGAATATTTTGGAAGAAATTGCTGCAGGGACTTCATGGGTTACATGTTTTAAAATTTTTTATCCTTTCTGACCTTGGTTTTTCCATAATTTTATCAATCTTTAAATTCATTTTCTTTTCATGCTTTCCCATACAGAGAGTATTGCATAAAAACCACTTAATCTACACCTTCAATGGGCGATAATCAAGATTTACAGAAAAGCTTTCTTGAAACCGTAAAATTCGACGACAAAGGACTTGTACCAGCAATCGTCCAGGATCATGAAACAGGAAAAGTTTTGATGATGGCATGGATGAACAGGGAGAGTCTGCAGATGACCCTTGAAAAAAAGAAAGCCTGCTACTGGAGCCGCAGTCGTAAAGAGCTCTGGCTGAAAGGAGAGTCCTCCGGCAACATGCAAACAGTTCATGATATTCTGATTGACTGCGACGGTGATACTCTGCTGTTAAAGGTCTCCCAAATCGGAGGAGCATGCCATGTCGGTTATCACTCCTGCTTTTATCGCAAGGTAAAGAATGAAGGAACAATGGAAATCTGTGACACTCTGATGTTTAACCCGGAAGAGGTATATGGCAAAAAAAGCTGAAGTTGCGATAAGCCAATCAAAGGAGAGCGCCAGAAACCTTAATCAGACTAAATCGAGGGCCTCGATTCAGAGAATGTTTGACGAAGTGGCTCCAACCTATGATTTTTTAAATCATCTGCTGAGTCTTGGCATAGACAATTATTGGCGGGCCAAGGCCACAAACAGAGCAAAACTATTCCTTGAGAAGAATCCTGCCCCCAGAATTCTTGATGTTGCTACCGGCACTGGTGACCTGGCAAACTCTATGTCAAAAATACCAGGAGCAAAGGTTACCGCTCTTGATCTTTCGCCGGAGATGCTGGCCATTGCACGAAAGAAGTACCCTGAGATAACTTTTATCGAAGGCTATGCTGAAAAACTCCCATTTAAAGATGCCAGTTTTGATATTGTCAGCGCTGGGTTTGGCGTGAGAAATTTCGAAGACCTTGGCAAGGGAATGCGGGAGTTTCACCGTATCCTGAAACCGGGTGGCCATGCGCTCATTATTGAACCAATGATACCACGCAATGGGGTAATGAAAAATCTTTACCTTGTTTATTTCAAAAAGGTACTGCCTAAAATCGCAGGATTGTTCAGCAAATCCACCTTCGCCTATGACTATCTGCCCCACTCTGTCGAACATTTTCCACAGACTGAGGCGTTCACCACTATTCTGAAAAAAAACGGATTCAAGAGGGCTGAGTTTTTCCCCATGACCATGGAAACCTCTATTCTTTATATTGCCAGCAAGTAAGAGAGTGGTACCCTTCCTTTTCTCACCCCGGAGCATACCGTCAGGAGATTATAACTGACGGTACTCCTGATAAAAAGAGAGGGTTCGAAAAAGCGGTATCGAAGCCATGTAGACCAAAATACCAAGAGTATCGGACAAAACATCAGCTACTTCTGCAGAGCGATAGGGCAAAAAGGATTGCTGGAGAGTTCTAATGGTTAATGATTTGATTGACTGATTCCAGTTCAGCACGGTATTTCGTAAAGTTATGGCATGCATGCTCTTCCTTCAGCCGATCTGCATGAATTTGCTTGATAAGCTTCACAACCTGCTGCGGTTTCGTTACATGAAAGATCATATGCATGTCGGATTTGGCAAAAAGTTTTCGCTCCATCACCTCACTCTCTAGCCAGAGAAGCAGATTGCGCCAGATTTCGCCATAGAGAATAATCGGCGTTTCACAGATATGTTCCACCTGAACAAGCTGCCAGGCATAAAAAAGCTCAAGGAGAGTTCCGATACCTCCTGGTGCCACAACCACGGCGTCGGAAAGTGCCATGAAGGTATCAAGCCGGCTGCTGAAGAGGTTGAACTCCTGCTTGATATCAAGAAAGGGGTTTGGTTCCTGCTCTCTTGGAAGCCGTATGTTTAGACCGATAGATTGGTTTGCAGAGTGCGCACTTTTAGAACCGGCATTTGCAGCCTGCATCAATCCAGGGCCACCGCCTGTGACAATATCAAACCCCGATTTCGCCAGACCTTTGGCTATTGCAAAAACATCCTTGTAATCCTTATCCCCTGCCTTAATCCTTGCAGACCCGAATATTGCCACCCTGAAGTGAAGATCCATTGTGTCTCTTGATGAATAAAATGTTTATCCTTTACTTCCGCCTTAAAGCATAGCTTCAAACTCATCCTCTGACACCACCCTGACGCCAAGCTTCACCGCCTTGTCAAGCTTGCTGCCCGAATCATGTCCTGCTACAACAATACCGGTTTTTTTACTCACCGAGCCGACCACCCTGCCACCCCGTTCAAGAACCAGTTCCGAGGCTTTCTGACGATCATAGCGATCAAGGCCGCCGGTAAAGAGCACACTCAGCCCCTCAAAATTGGTGTTAACCTGTGCTTTCGGCTCCGAAGCACTCAACGGCAAACCCGTTCTTTTCAGTTTATCAAAAAGATCCGATGTAAATGGTTTTGAAAAAAAATCTCTGATACTGCGGGCAACCACCGGCCCGATATCGGGCACCATTGAAAGCTCCTCCTCACTCGCCTCCTTCAGGAGATCAAACGAAGGATAGGCATTCGCCAGTTCGCGTGCTGTAGCGCGACCAACATGTCGGATACCGAGAGCATAGATAAGGCGTTCATAACTTTTTTCACAACTCTCCGCAAGAGCGCGTATAAGATTTTGCGCTGATTTTTTGCCCATCCGCTCAAGGCTTTCGAGTTGCGGTTCCTGCAGTGCATAAAGATCACCAACATCCTTGACAAGCCCAATGGCCACTAACTGATCAACCAGTGCTTTTCCAAGCGTCTTGATATCCATGGCATCCCGTGAGGCAAAGTGCAGCACTCTTCCCCTGATCTGTGCCGGACACTCATCCTCATTGGGGCAATAGTAACTGACCTCACCTTCAGGCTTTGCAAGAGGGGTGCCACACTCGGGACAAAGCAAGGGAACCCTCACCGCTTCCGCTTCTGAAGGTCGCTCGTCAAGCACAACACTGATCACCTTGGGAATCACCTCCCCTGACTTTTCGATAATCACCCGGTCATGCAACATAATGCCAAGGCGCTGGATCTCATCAAAATTATGGAGGGTAGATCGGGAAACTGTTGAACCGGCAAGCAGCACCGGTTCAAGCTCTGCAACCGGGGTTATGGTACCAAGTCTTCCAACCTGAAAGATAACAGTATGCAGCACGGTTTTGGCCTGCTGGGCAGGATATTTATAGGCTATTGCCCAACGGGGACTTTTAGCCGTAGCACCAAGTTTTTGCCACAGGCGGGCATCGTTGAGCTTCAGCACCACGCCATCGGTTTCGTAGGGAAGCTTCCAGCGCTTTTCATCCCACTCTTCGATAAAAGCACTGATATCCTGCAGTTCACAGCACAAACGGTAGTGGCCGCCGGTGTAAAAACCAAGCTTTTCAAGCTGCTTGAGTCTCAGAAATTGCGATGAAGCCTCATCATCATAACCTTTCAGGTAGTATGCAACAAAACTCATGTTGCGAAGGGCAACTTCAGCGGAATCCTGAAGTTTGAGAGAGCCTGCCGTGGCATTGCGGGGATTGGCAAACCGCTCTTCCTCAGGACGGCTCTCATTGAGTTGCTCAAAATTCTCCTTGCGCATGAATACTTCACCGCGCACCTCAATCTCGTCCTCTTCACTCTGAGCGAAAAGGCTGCCGAAATCAGGCAACCGCAACGGGATTGTGGAAATTGTTTTAATGTTTGCGGTAATATCGTCACCCTGCAGGCCATCGCCACGTGTCGCACCACGAACCAGTAGACCCTTGCGATAAAGCAGGCTTATGGCAACTCCATCGAACTTCAGCTCGGCAACCATCTCCTGTTCATGAACACCTTCAAGAAGAAGAAGTTTCCTGACGCGATTGTAAAACTCCTCCACCTCAGCCAGAGAGTAGGTATTCGATAGGCTCAGCATTGGTTCACGATGCTGCACCGCAGGGAATACCCGTGTAATGGTACCACCAACCCGCTGTGAAGGGCTGTCGGGGGTAACAAGATCCGGAAACTGCCGCTCAAGTGCTATAAGCTTTTCGAGCAGCTTGTCAAAGTCGTAATCGGAGAGTTCAGGCTTTGCCTCCATGTAATAGAGATGGCTGTGACGCTCTATCTCACTCCGAAGGTGCGCTATCTCCTCTGCAGCACTTATGATATCGGTCATTGATGAAATAACGTTATCTGACAGGTGAAAAAGCCCAACCGGCAAGATTTTTAATAAATCCTAACGAGCCCTGAACTCCAAGCTTCTCCCATGTCGCCGTCAGCACTTTTGGGTAGCGCAAGGCAAGCCGAAACATCACCACCATCAAATCCTCAATCTTCATCTCATCACGAAACATTGCCTGTCGGTAGCGTTCTGGCAGTTCATCAAGGACAATCATGACTTCATTCATCAGATCATTGACAAAGTTCGGCTCATCGGTAGCAGAGTTAAAACACATAAACTTCATGAGATTGGCCATCGATGCAACATTGGGTTCGTAGGCACTGATTCTTCCGAGATGCTTTTTGGAAAGGGTGTTTTCACCTATAGCCCGGTCAAGATCAGCTGTAAGATGAGGCAGGTTGCGTACCATTGAACCAAAACCACAAAAAGTCAGAGGAGAAGCAAGTGAAGCTGCGTCTCCGAAGAGAATAATGCGGTCATCGGCAATCTTCCGGGTTCGGTTAAAGCCATTATGACAATACGCAGGAATAATACCGTAAACAGGGCGATAAATATCAAAATCCTTACCAAGTTTTTTATACTCCGGAAGCTTTTTGAAGTAGGTCTCAAAAAGAGAGAGGAGGGATTTGTCGTTCGGAGAGTCGATCTCGTCGTAAAAGAAAAGGTAGGATATAAACTGGCTGTTTTCAGCGGGAAATCCTTCCCAGATAAGCTGCCGCCCTCTGCCCGGAAGAGTATCGGCAGGCTCTAAACTTGCAAGAATTTCACCGGTTTCGAAATCAATATCTTCAAACCCACTGGCTATGGTGCCGACCGTAGGGCATATGTGAGTCTGAGGAACTCCTTCGTTAAGCTCCATGGCGACAGGAGAGAGTATCCCCATGACATCGACAAGCACTTTAGTCTTGTAGTAGAAGGCTTTGCCTTTGCGATCCTCAACCTTGACAACGATATGGTCTTCAAACCGGTAACAGCACACAAAAGATATTTCTGCAAAAACAGCACTCCCCGAAACTGCCATTACTTTCTCTTTTGCCAGACCAAGCAGCTTGTCTGCATTAACAGCACAATCCAGCACATTTTCCATGTAGAGCCTCTTCTGGCTTCCATCAGGCTGGTAAAACTCAACCCAGCCGGTTTTGTAGCGACGGACAATAACCGAATCAACTTCGCTCTCTGTAAGCATACCGGTTGCAGAGAGATTGAGAAGCTCTTTTCTTGAAATATTCCAGTCTCTGGTAGATTTTGCCGGTGTCTGGCGATCAAAAATCATAACCTTCCGGCCATACTTTCCCGCCATCACTGCAGCATGAAGCAAACTGAGCGTTCCGCCCGCATAGATCAAATCATACTCACCGCTGATAACAGCATCTTTGGGAAGTTTATCGCCTGTCAAGATCACCTTCCGAACCGGCTGCTTCAACAGCTGCCAGTAGCGATCAAGCTCCATGATACCCCGAAGATGCTGCTCTCCATCCGCAAGTAATGAAAAGGCCTGGTAAAGGTTAGGGTGGGTAAGTTTGATCTGGTCAAGTAACAACGGCATAGAGTAGGGTATTAGTGTTGATCCTCAAGGTGCGTTTCAGTGGTATTTTCAGGCATCGGCCGCAGCCGCACGTCGCTCTCGATCTTTCCATCAACAAGATTGATGCGGCGCCCGGCACGGTTTGCAAACTCTTCGTCATGAGTCACGACAATAACCGTCTGATGCAGCTCCCTGTTCAAGCGGTCAAAAAGATTATAGACATTGTTCGCCGAACGAGAATCGAGGTTACCGGTCGGCTCATCACCAAGCAGCACTTTCGGCTCGTTTGCCAAAGCACGGGCAATGGCCACGCGCTGCTGCTGACCACCGGAAAGTTGACTTGGCTTGTTGGTATACTTGTTCTGCATCTCGACCAGATCGAGCAGCATCTTTGCTCTCTCCTTGATCTCCTTTCTGCTGCGCCGACCATTGATCATCATCGGCATACTGACATTGTCAACAGCATTAAATTCAGGCAGCAAAAAATGAAACTGGTAGATAAACCCAATTTTTTCATTCCGGATACGGTTCATTTCCGTTTCATTTTTTTCGGTAATCACATCTCCATCAAGCCAGACCTTACCGGAAGTTGGCTTGTCAAGACCACCCATGATGTAGAGCAGTGTTGACTTACCGGAACCGGACGGCCCTGTAATAGCAACAAACTCACCTGCGTTAATTTCCAGGGAAAGGTTGGGAATGATGGTCTGGCGGATATCCCTTGAAAGTTCAAGCTCCTTTCGGATAGCCTCAAGTTTGAGAATCAAAGCAGCCATCAGTTAGCGATTTCCGTCATAAGCTTTTATCACATAATTTATTGATGATATTATATAACAAAAAAGCCCTGAAAGAGGGAGCTGTTTTTAAGGAAACCTGGGTTATTGGCGTGGGGAGGTTATATTTTGGGAAGAATGGGACTTATAAGTCCTATAGTACCTATAAGGACTTATTGGGGAAGGAAAAGTGAAAGCATTGAGTAATTCGATGAGCACTATGTGCTTTGCGCTGAAGCTGCTGGGGCTGCGCAGTCACAGCCGGAAGGAGCTTCGGCAGAAACTTTTGAAAAAAGGGTACACGGTCGAGAGTATTGAAGCTGTCCTTGAGAAACTGACCTTGCAAGGTGTGCTGGACGACCTTATGTTTGGGAGGGAGCTTATTAAAAGCCGTTCAAGGAGAAAGCCGTCGGGAAAGGTGAAAATGCATGCGGAACTCCGAAAAAAAGGAGTTCCTGAAATCGTTATCGGTGACCTCCTCAAAGAGTATGAGAGTGCCGATCTTTGCTTCAGGGCTGCTGAAAAAAAACTTGGTTCGCTGCATGGAGCAACGGATGAGTGCAGGAAAAAAAAGCTTGCAGTTTTTCTGAATAACAGAGGATTTGAATGGCAGGATATTCAAAAAGCAGTGAAGCATTTTTTTCAGGAGTGCCCGGATCTTGAAAATTTCGATTAAGGTGCTTCACCCTGAACAAGTGAACCAATCTTTTCTCCGCATAAAAGCCTGGTAAAGTTCCCTTTTTCATTCATGTTCATGACCACAATGGGTAACACGTTTTCCCGGCAGAGGGTGATTGCGGTCATATCCATAACCCTGAGATTTTTACGAATAACATCGAGATATGATATTTTTGAAAAAAACTGAGCATCAGGATTTTTTTCAGGATCGGAATCGTAAACACCATCAACTCTGGTACCTTTAACAATAACATCAGCTTCAATCTCGATAGCCCTGAGCGCTGCAGCTGTATCGGTAGTAAAGTAGGGATTTCCAGTGCCGGCACCGAAAATAACAACTCTCCCCTTTTCAAGATGGCGGATAGCGCGCCTTCTGATAAAGGGTTCGGCCATCTGCTCCATTTTTATAGCTGTCTGAAGGCGCGTATAAACCCCTTTGCGTTCAAGGACATCCTGAAAGGCTATTGCGTTGATAACCGTTGCAAGCATCCCCATATAGTCGGCCTGTACCCTATCCATCTTGGCTGCGGCCTCCGAGACACCTCGAAAGATATTACCACCGCCAATAACCAGAGCAATTTCAGCGCCTAATTCTCGTGCCTCCCTTATCTCCTCGGCATAACGCTCAAGCATCTCGATATTGATACCGTAACCATCATGGCCAGCAAGTGCTTCACCACTTAATTTCAGCAAGATGCGCTTATACTGCAGCATATCCTTACACTCCGAAAAACAGGATTATTGAAACCAGAACTTAACTTCTATTTAAAAAAAAAGCCTCGAAAAACGAGGCTTTTTTATTTTTACTCTCCTAACTGATAGCGGACAAATCCTATCACATCGACCTTCGCCTGGTGCTTCTTTCGGAACTCATTGAGCACTTCGGAAACTTTCATGTTATTGTCCTTAATGAAAGATTGCTCGCTGAGCACAACCTCCTGGTAATACTTTTCAAGCCTGCCAAGCACAATCTTATCGACAAATTCTTCTTTCTTTCCCTGTTCGAGTGCCTGCTGTCGATATATTTCCGACTCTTTTGTAATATAATCTGCTGGAACAGCGGAACGGTCTGTAACAATCGGAGCGGCGGCGGCTACCTGCATGGCAAGGTCTTTCGCCAGTTCCCTGACAACTTCCGGTTTATCGGTTGCAACATGAATGATTGAGCCAAGCTGGGAACCAGGATGCGTATAGGCTTCAACAAGCCCATCGGGAGCATCACATAAAACAAGGCGTTTGAGATTGATCTTTTCGCCAAGCTTTCCTGTCATGGTCTTAATGGCATCATCCACCGTTTCACCACCGTAGGCTTCTCCAAGAGTAAGCTTTAAGAGTGCTTCGGGTGATGCTGTGCGATTGACAAGCGCAAGGTTCCCAAGTGCTGTGGTAAATCCGGTAAACACCTCACCGCGAGCAACGAAATCAGTCTCACAGTTCAGTTCAAGAATAACCCCTACCTTGTGATCCTCTGTCATGGTAATGAAAACCATACCCTCCCTCGCTTCCCGATCTGCGCGTTTGGCTGCAAGAGCTGCACCTTTCTTCCTGAGGTACTCTATTGCTTTCTGCGTATCGCCACCTGTCTCTTCAAGGGCTTTTTTGCAGTCCATCATGCCTACGCCTGTTATATCGCGAAGATTTTTTACATCTTTTGCTGAAATCTGGCTCATTGAAATCCCACTCTTATTAAATTATAAACTTTGTTTATTCGCTGATCTCTTCCTTTCCGCCATCCTCTTCCACTTCATCCAGATCGGCAAGAACTTCCTGTTCGACTTTCAATGCACGTGCATTGATAACAGTATCAGCAACGGCTGTAACCATAAGCTTGATAGAGCGTATAGCATCGTCGTTTGCAGGAATGACAAAATCAACAAGTTCTGGATCGCAGTTGGTGTCGACCATGGCGATAATTGGAATTCCAAGTGATCGCGCTTCCTTGATTGCAATATGTTCTTTCTTGATGTCAACAATAAAAAGTGCTGCTGGCAACCTTGTCATTGTGGCAATACCACCAAGAATCCTCATCAGCTTCTCCTTTTCGCGGGCAAGCATGAGGCGCTCTTTTTTAGTAATCATGTCAAAGGTGCCATCGGTAGCCATACGGTCGATGGAGTTCATGCGCCTGATGCTCTGGCGAATAGTCTGGAAGTTGGTAAGCATACCGCCAAGCCAGCGTTCACAAACATAAGGCATGCCTGCACGTTCGGCCTCTTCGGCAATAATGTGTTTTGCCTGTTTTTTTGTTCCGACAAACATCACTTCCCTGCCGGTCTGAGCAATTGCTTCAAGCGCTTTAAGTGCCTCATCGGCAAGTACAACAGTTTTCTGCAGATCAATAATGTGAACACCGTTTTTTTCCATGAAAATGTACGGCTTCATTTTTGGACACCAGCGGCGGGCAAGGTGGCCGAAATGGACTCCTGCGCGGAGCATCTCTTCAAGCTGAAAATGTGACATAACTGAGCTTTCCTGTGATTTAGTTGTTCCTCTACCATGACTTTACTGTCCGGTATCCGGCGCAGAGCGTCGGACACTTCCGGAAAGCTTCATCTGAACGGTGTTCAGAATGACATGATATGTGAAGTTGTCTTCTGCAATAAAAAAATGGAGATAATACAGATTAACGTTTTGAGAACTGGAAACGTTTGCGGGCTTTCTTGCGTCCGAATTTTTTCCGTTCAACCATGCGGGGATCTCTGGTCAGAAGCTTCTCTGTCTTCAGAAGTGCACGGGCAGCTTCGTCAAATTCAGTAAGAGCTCGGGCAATTGCAAGGCTGACAGCACCTGACTGACCGCTTACACCACCACCATGAACATTGACCTTGATATCGAACTGCTCCGACTTCTCGGTAAGCACAAGAGGCCTGAGAGCCTGCTGACGCTTGAATTCATCTTTAAAATACTCTTCAATCGGCAACTTATTGACAATAACCCGGCCTTTTCCCGGAATCATAAACGCTCGTGCCACCGAGGTTTTACGGCGTCCTACTGTATCGATAACCTCTTTCATTCCCAATTCTTTATTGTTTAGTTGACTTTCATTTCAGCCGGTGACTGCGAAGCATGAGGATGCTCTGAGCCAGTATAAACCTTAAGCTTCCTGAAAAGCTGACGACCAAGATTGTTGTGCGGCAGCATTCCCCAGACAGCACTTTCAATAATCTTTTCAGGTCTTTTTTTCAGGAGATCCTTGACATGATTAATTTTAACACCACCGGGATATTGAGAGTGTGAAAAGTAGCTTTTCTGTTCCTCTTTTTTGCCAGTCAATGTGACTTTTTCAGCATTGGTTACCACAATAAAATCACCGGTATCGATATGGGGTGTAAACTGCGGCTTATGCTTGCCTCTAAGGACTTTTGCAATCTCAGAAGCCATTCGGCCCAATACCTGACCATCGGCATCAACGACATACCACTTCCGATCGACATCTGTAGGCTTTGCTGAATATGTTTTGAAACTTAACGTCTTGCTCATGCTGTATACAATAGATTAGCTGGACTTTTCGGAAAAATAAAGTTCATCAATGTAAATTATTCCACTTAATTCTACAAATTATACCTTATATCTAAACAGGAATTCCCAGGAGAACTTGGATCAACTTTTTTTATCAAGACTGTATTTGTTCTTATGAAGCCTTTAATTGCCCTGGTAGGACGCCCAAACGTCGGCAAATCTACCCTGTTCAACCGAATCCTGCGCCAGAAAAGCGCCATTGTCGACCCTACCCCCGGTGTAACACGAGACCGACACATTGCTGATGGCGAGTGGCAGGGAAAGCAGTTCATGCTGATGGATACCGGCGGCTATAATGCTGATGGTGATATTATCAGCATGGCGATGCTTGAACAGACGCTGATGGCTATCCGTGATGCTGATATTGTCATTTTTCTGACTGATGCCCGCGCTGGCCTTTCCTATGAAGATCTTGAACTCGCAAGGCTGCTGCAGCGTACATTCCAGCACAAACAACTTTTTTTTGCGGTCAACAAGGTTGAAACCCCGCAACTCTCCTTTGAAGCAGAGTCATTTATAAGCACCGGATTTACAAAGCCCTATTTTATATCCGCAAAAGATGGCAGCGGCGTTGCCGATATGCTCGACGACATTCTCGATGCACTGCCTTCGCAGGAAAAAACAATACAGGAAGAGGAGAGTGCAATCAAGCTTGCTGTGGTCGGAAGACCCAATGTTGGTAAATCGAGTTTTGTCAATGCCCTTCTCGGTTCAAACCGCCTTATTGTATCAAACATCCCGGGGACAACACGGGACGCTATTGACAGTCGGTTTATACGCAAGCAGCAGGAGTTTATTTTAATCGATACAGCTGGTTTGAGAAAACGAACGAAAATCGATGCCGGTATTGAATATTACAGCTCGCTGAGAACAGAAAAAGCCATAGAACGGTGCAATGTTGCCCTGGTAATGCTTGATGCAGCACCAGGCATTGAAAAACAGGACATGAAAATCATCAATATGGCTGTTGAACGGAAAAAAGGAGCACTTCTTCTGATCAACAAGTGGGATCTGATTGAAAAGGATTCAAAAACAAGCAAGATTTATGAGGATAACCTGCGATCAAATATGGGGAACCTCTCATACGTACCGGTTCTCTTTATTTCTGCACTGACCAAAAAAAATCTTTACCGGGCAATTGACACAGCCCAGGAGATCAGCCGCAACCGATCCCGCAAAATCACTACCAGTGTGCTCAACAAATTTCTTGAGGAAGCGCTTTCACAAACACATGTGTCAACAAAGACGGGTAAGGAGCTGAAGATCAAGTATGTGACGCAAATCAATGCCGCTTGGCCGGTCTTTGCTTTTTTCTGCAATGATCCATTGCTTGTGCAGAACAATTTCAGAAAGTTTCTTGAAAATAAACTTCGCGAGCATTTCAGTCTGGATGGAGTTCCTATTTCAATGCGTTTCATGCAGAAATAGCTCCATGAACCGGACAACTGTTTTTTTACACAACACTTTAAAATCAATGAGCCCTATGTCCACAGTAACCGAGGCGCAAATCATAGAAGCGCTGAGTTTAGTTCAGGAGCCTGACCTGAAAAAAGATCTTGTCACCCTCGCCATGATAGAGGATATCACGCTTGACAGTGATAACAATATATCGTTTACCGTTGTGCTTACCACTCCGGCATGCCCGATGAAAGAGCAGATCAAACAGTCATGTATTGACTCCATCAGATCCCATGTGCCCGATGCAGCTGCTATTGAAGTGAAAATGACTTCTAAAGTGACCTCATCCTGTGGCCACCATCACTGCAATCATGAGCGTCCACTGAAACAGGTGAAGAACATTATAGCGGTTGCATCAGGAAAAGGTGGAGTCGGAAAATCAACCTTTGCAGTAAATCTTGCGGTCAGTCTGGCAAAAAGTGGTGCAAAAGTTGGTCTTATTGATGCTGATCTTTACGGTCCAAGCATTCCTACCATGTTCGGGATGTTGAATGCAAAGCCGGAGATGCTGGATAAAAATCTTGTTCCACTGGAAAAGTTTGGTGTAAAACTCATGTCGATCGGTTTTTTAGTTGAAGCCGAAACCGCGCTTATCTGGCGAGGACCAATGGCTTCGAGCGCTATCAAACAGTTTATCACTGAGGTGGAGTGGAAAGAACTTGATTACCTGATCTTCGACTTTCCGCCTGGTACCGGTGATATTCAGCTTACCATTGCCCAGACAATTCCTTTAAGCGGCGCAGTTATTGTTACAACACCACAGGATGTTGCCCTTGCTGATGTTTCAAAGGCCGTGAGCATGTTCCGCAAGGTTAATGTCCCTGTTCTTGGTCTGGTTGAAAACATGAGCTATTACGAACTCCCGGATGGAACAAAGGATTTTATTTTCGGACACCATGGAGGGGAGATATTTGCAAGAACCCAGGGAATTCCTTTTCTCGGAGAAATACCAATCGACAGGGCTGTCCGTGAAGGAGGCGACATTGGAACACCTTATGTGCTTGGTCATCCTGATTCTGCAACGTCGAAAGCAATTTATCGAGCTTCAATGGAGATAGCCCGCAGGATTTCCATAACAAATGCAGCACCATCAGAGGAACTATCATAACTTTGATATTGTTTTTTTGCGCAAGAGGTTTAATATTAAAGTTCTGAATCTCGCAGTAACAAAATATCAATCATTGTAAACCAATTATACCATGAGCAGCAGTAAGGATTATCTTCCAAATAGCGATGCGCTTTACGACAGGGTTATTGCCTCACTTGAAACCGTACGGCCCTACCTTCAAGTTGACGGCGGAGACTGCCAGCTTGTCGGAATTTCCAAGGATTTTGTTGTTGACGTGAAGCTGCTTGGTGCATGCGGATCATGCCCGATGAGTACACTTACGCTGCGTGCGGGAGTTGAACAGGCTATTAAAAAGGCAAATCCAGAAATTGTGCGCGTTGAATCGGTATAAACCCTTACTCTCCAAGATTTCTCAGTAAGAGTTCCAGAGAGTCCTCATTGTTGATGAGGACCTCTCTTGCTCTGCTCCCGTCAGCCTCGCTCACAATACCGTTGAATTCAAGCTGATCCATAACCCTTCCTGCACGGCTGAATCCCAGACGCAACCGCCTTTGCAGGAGAGAGACACTGGCCTGCTGATGTGTTACGACAAGCCTTGCGGCTTCCTCAAACATGGCATCGCGCCCGTCCTTTTCCTGATATCCCGATGACTGGTTCCCGTTTCCTTTCTGCATATCCGGAGCAGGCAGCACATATCTGTTCTTGAGAGCATTCTGAGAACCGATAAACGAGGTAATCTCTTCAACCTCACCCGAAGAGACATAAGGCCCCTGAATACGCATGGCTTTAGGCTGGTCAGAGGGCTGATACAACATATCGCCGTTTCCGAGAAGTTGGTCAGCGCCGGAACTGTCGAGAATAGTACGGGAATCAACCCGGCTCGCCACCTGAAAAGCAATCCGGCAAGGAAAGTTTGCCTTGATAATACCGGTAATGACATCGACGGATGGCCGCTGTGTTGCTACAATAAGGTGAATACCGACTGCTCGGGCAAGCTGGGCAATCCTGATTATCGGCTCTTCGACCTCCCGCCCGGCGGTAATCATAAGGTCGGCAAGCTCATCAATAACCACGACAAGATAGGGAAGGGCCTCCTCAGGAAGACGGCGATTAAGATCACCAATATTGCGAACTCCTGCTTTTTCAAGGGTTTCATAACGAAGTTCCATCTCTTTGACGACGCACCTGAGCGCATAAACCGCTTTCTGTGGATCGGTAATTATCTGTTCTTCAATGCCGGGAAAGCGCATAAGAAAATGGTTTTTCAGATGCTGGTATTGAAACAGCTCAACCCTTTTTGGATCAATCATGACAAATTTGACTTTATCGGGACTGCAGGCATAGAGCAGGCTGGAGATAATAACATTGATGCATACCGACTTTCCAGCTCCGGTTGCACCGGCAATCAGCAGATGCGGCATTGTGGCCAAATCGGCAATATAGACTTCGTTGGTTATGGTTTTGCCAAGCACAATCGGCAGCGTCTTTGTGCTGTTTTTAAATTTTTCAACCTGCAGCACCGAACGCAGCCAGACAGTTTTTGGCTTGCTGTTGGGAATCTCGACACCGACTGCGTTTTTTCCTGGAATAGGAGCAATGATCCTTATTCCCCTGGCTGAAAGTGCCATGGCAAGGTCATTCTCCAGAGCTTTTACCCGGCTTACCTTGACATCCGGCGCAAGCTCCAACTCAAAAAGAGTAACCCTGGGGCCAACCGTCGTGGTGATTTTTTTGACCTCAATCTTGTATATATTGAGCTTTGCAATAAGCTTCTGCTTGCTTTCGTCGAGGTGGTGCTGGTCGATATGATCATTATCATCCGGCACTTTTTCCAGCAGGTCTATCGAAGGGAAACGGTACGCCTCCCTGTCTTTTGTCTGTACTTTTAAACGGCGCTCGTCAAGGTCAGCCTCTTTTTCGCGAATGGTCTGGCGAATGACCATCTCAGGTTCTCCGGGAACCTTCGAAAAAGGAATCAATTCAGTTGTTTCTGCAGAAAGTGGCACCGTCTCTGTTAGCTTCTCCGGCTCAAACGGTTCATCAGGTGCTGGTGGAGGCAGAGAAGGCTTCAATGGATAGCGTTTGGAGAGCTGCTCTTTACCTGCCTCCTTGTTCTTTATTTTTTTCAACTCTTTCAGCTCTTTCCGCTTGAGCTTTTCGGCTTTTTTTTTACCACTCTCCTTGCGCCGCTCTTCCAGCCATGACTGAAAAGCAGCAATGGGCTTATTGAGATTATTTTGCATAGCCATCCATACACTGGTCATGGAGAACAATAAATCCCGGCCCATATACATGGTCAAAATAACAGCAATAACTGCAAGAAGAACCCATGCACCAGCTTCCCCCATGACCTTCAGCTTTTCTGCAAGCATTCTGCCGATCGCTCCAGCCATATGGTCACTGAAGGTGGCTGTGATCAGGCCAAACATCGATGCGAGATCGACTGAAATAACTGCGCTGTAGAGAAAATAAAGCAGGGCTGGTTTAAGGCTTTTTGCTCGAAACAGCGACCAACCCCAGAAAAACAAGGCTGTTAATGGAAAAATGACAGGATAACCGTAAGTGCCAATAAAAAAAGAGGAGAGCTTGACTCCTAAAGGTCCGAACGGATTATGGACTCTCTCGGCCGCATCCTGGGCGGCTTTACTGAAGATATCGTGCCAGCCAAGAGTCGCAAAACATGCTTCATCCTCGGAATGAAAACACAAGAGAAAACTGATCAAAAAAAAGGAGACCAGCATGAAAAGTATGCCAATTAACTCTCTCTGCAGCGACTGCCTGTCGTGACTCTTTATTTTGGCACCTTTACTCTCTTTTTTCATTTTCACCTGTACAATCGCTCCTTAATACCTTGTTGCTCTCATTCCAAAGATGTTGCTGTAACAAACGGAAGTGCCCTGATAACTCCGGGTTGGAAAGCCCCGCGAACCTCAACAAGAATGGAGGTACCCGGTTTGATATATTCACGCACAATATTGCAGGTGCCAATTGGCTCCTGGAGAGTCGGCGAGAGGGTACCGCTGCACACAAGACCAATCTCCTGGCGGTCGGTATTATAAACTTTAAAACCCTGGCGGGGAAGTACCCGACCATCAAGAGTGAAACCTGCTACGCCACGCCTTAAATCAAGCTCAACCTGCTGGCATGCCTCCTTGCCGATAAAATGACCCTTATTCATTTTTACCACCCATTTAAGTCTTGCCTCAAGTGGATTGGTATCCTGATCAATTTCATGACCGTAAAGGGAGTATCCCATCTCAAGCCTGAGAGTATCCCGAGCACCAAGCCCGACAGGCTGAATACCGAACTCTTTACCTGCTTCAAACAGGGCTTCCCATAACGGCAGTGCAATCTCATTAGGTAAACAGATTTCCACACCTTTTTCGCCAGTATAGCCGGTTCGCGCAATGAGAAGCTCTGAACCCTGAAAAAGGGCTTTACAAAATTGGAATGAGCCGAGCGATGCTGCATCAATCGAAGGAAAAACGGTTTCGAGAATATTTAGGGCAAGTGGACCCTGAAGGGCAATCAATGAAAGAGTGTCGGTATGATCCTCCAGTGCAACTCCATCAAAGGCTGCGATATGCTGCTGCATCCAGTCGAAATCCTTTTGGGCATTGCTTGCGTTGACAATAAGAAAATAGGTATCCTGATCAATGCGATAGATAATAAGATCATCAACGATACCTCCATGGGGATAGAGCATGAGATTGTACTGTGCCTGCCCCTCTTCCAGCTTTTCAAGATCATTAGTGGTAAGGAACTGTAGAAAATCCTTTGCCCGATGGCCTTTGACGTAGAAGTTTCCCATATGAGAAACATCAAACAGGCCCGCTGCGTTTCGGACAGCCCTGTGCTCGGCAATAATTCCCGCATACTGGACAGGCATAAGATAGCCACCAAAGTCGATAATCTTTGCTCCGGCCTGTTCATGCCAGGAGTACAATGCTGTTTTTTTCATAACTTCCTTCAACTAAATTTATGAAGCGGCACTACAACTAACTGTAAAAAAACATTTAAACCGAATAATCAAAACGCTTGTTCATGCGCAGGTAATTCGCAGATAAAAACCATATTTATTAACCAGTTCTTACCACCCTTTTTCAGCTTATAAGACGCTCAACAGTAAATACGCCCTCAACTTTTTTCACCTTATCCATAAGAGTGACGAGTTTGTCAGCATTACGAACATAGATCATGAGCGTTCCGACAAACATCCCGTCGCGGGCATGAAGGGAAATACTGCGGATATTGGTATCGAATTTAGAGATAACGGTTGTAATCTGGTTGATAATGCCAATACGATCTTCACCGACAATTTTAATACCCGCAAGAAAATCGGTTTCAACTTTCCTGTTCCATGATACCGAAACAACACGCTCACTTTTCAGCAGATTTTCATTACTGACATTAACACAGTTTTTGCGATGAATTTTCACAACCCCTTCTGTTGTAACAAATCCAATCACGTCATCGCCAGGAACCGGCTGACAGCACTTCGCATAAGAGTAGGCAATATTGCTCATACCGGCAACTGTGACCTCGTCCTTTTTTCCTGCACTACCTTCCTGTTCCTGCTCCTGACGAGCTTTCTGAAGATAGTCCTCAACCTCCCGGGCTTCGTCAATGGGAGTTTTTGCCGCCGGTTCTTCCTTACGCGAGCTTGTCACCCGCTCAATAACCTCTTCTCCATTGATCTGCTGGCGGGCAAGAGCGCTGAAAAAATCTGCCGGGGTTTTTATCCCATACTGTTTAACCTGCCGGATGATATCGTTATCTGAAAAAAGCTTTTTGGTACCGGAGAGCATTTTGTCCCACATGCCACGCCCTTTCTCAATCTGTATGCGCCGTTCCTCGTTGATGGCAGATCGAATTTTCAGCTTTGCACGCTGGGTAACAACTATTTTAAGCCAATCAGGCTTCGGCTTCTGGTTTTTTGATGTAATGATCTCTACACGGTCACCGGATTTAAGCTGCGCATTCAGACGGACAATTTTGCCGTTAACCTTGGCACCGATACAGCCGTTACCGACCTCAGAATGGATGGCATAAGCAAAATCAATCGGAGTTGCACCTGCTGGCATGGTTTTCATATCCCCTTTGGGAGTAAAAACGTAAATCTCGTCATGGTAAAGATTAAGCTTGAATCCCTCCATAAAAGCAGCAGCCGAATCAGCATCCTTTATCAGCTCTCTTGCCCAGCGAAGAAAAGAATCAACATTGGCATCATCTCTTGTTATTTTTTCCTTGTAGCGCCAGTGAGCCGCAACTCCAAGCTCCGCAAACTCATGCATACGCATCGTCCGGATCTGGATCTCAACCATGTGCCCTTTCGGACCTATGATGGCTGAATGAAGAGATTGATATCCATTATGTTTGGGTATTGATATATAGTCCTTGAAATGCTGTGGAATAGGAGGGTACTTCTGTGTAATAAAACCATAGACCGCAAAACAGTCGGCAATACGTTCCGTATCGACAATTACCCGAATGCCGTAGAGATCGTGAATATCCTCAAAACTTTTGTTCTTGCTGCGCATCTTGTTGTAGATCGAAAAGAGATGCTTGGCCCGTCCTTCCACCTCCACTTTAAAACCCTGTTTTTCAAGATCAGCCTTGATGGGAACAATCATTTTGCTGAGATAGTTGACCCGCTCTCCCCTGCTCATGCGAACCTTTTTCTGCAGAAAATCGTGCATTTCCGGATCAATAAACTTGAGTGCAAGATTTTCAAACTCTACCCTCATTTTTCCAAGACCGAAACGGTGCGCAAGAGGAGCATAGATATCCCTTGTTTCAAGAGCAATCTTCAGACGCCGGTGCTCAGGCAGCGATTCAAGTGTTCTCATGTTATGGAGCCGGTCACAAAACTTTATGAGAATAACCCGGATATCCTTCACCATCGAGAGCAGCATCTTGCGAAAACCTTCAGCCTGAGTATTTTCCCGGTTGATCATGATTCCGGAAATCTTGGTAAGCCCTTCAACAATCTCAGCTACTTCAACGCCAAGTTCGGCCACAATGTCTTCATAGGTATAACCGCTGTCCTCAATCACATCATGCAGAAGCGCAGCCGCAACGGAAACCCCATCAAGGGGAAGTTCATTGAGAAGAATGGTGGCAACTTCAACTGGATGAAAAAAAAATGGTTCTCCTGAAGCCCTTTTTTCGCCTTCATGTGCCCGATAACACATAAAAAAGGCACGCTGGATCAGCGATTCATCAAAGTTTTTGAGATTCTGGCGGGAGAGCACAAGTATCTCGTGGAGTTTATTGTAATGATCCTTCTCTATCTGGGCTAACATTGCTCTTAAACTCCTGTAAACAACATATTAAAAGGTAAGAGGCACTCACGTGTTCTTCTATATAATGTATTTCCCAATAAACAAACAGCAGAAAAAGTGCTCTATTCAACCGCCGGCGTATGTTTTATAGCCTGTTCAAGCTTTGATATCTCGTCACGCAGATATGCCGCTTTTTCATACTCCATATGGAGCGCCGCCTCCTGCATTTCAAGACGAAGCTCTGCGGCCATTGCATAACTTTCCTGAGGGGTCAATGTCTCAAGAAGGCCGGCAAGAAGCCTTTCAGGTTTTGGCTCCAGACCGAAACGCTTTCTCCGGTAGCGCTCCTCCGCATCGGCAACACTGGTAGTATCGAGAATCTGGTCAACCGATTTAATGATTGAGCGTGGAGTAATGCCGTGCTCTTCGTTATATCGATGCTGGATCGCACGACGCCTTGCCGTCTCATCAAGCACTTCACGGATGGATCGCGTTAAAACATCGGCATAAAGCACCACAAAACCATCGACATTGCGAGCTGCCCTGCCGGCAATCTGCATAAGCGAACGGGTATTGCGCAAAAAGCCCTCCTTATCAGCATCAAGAATTGCTACAAGGGATACTTCCGGCAGATCAAGCCCTTCACGAAGGAGGTTAACTCCCACAAGCACATCAATGTCTCCTACCCTGAGCTCCCTGAGAATCTGTATGCGCTCCAGACTCTTGATCTCCGAATGCAGATAGCGAGAACGAATACCACTCTTCCTGAAAAAGTCGTGCAGGTCTTCGGCCATTCTTTTTGTCAGGGTCATAACAAGCACCTTGTGGCCTTTGGCGGTATGAATACGGATCTCTGCAAGCAGATTATCGATTTGCCCCGCGACAGGACGAACTTCTACCGGAGGGTCAAGCAAACCGGTAGGACGGACAAGCTGTTCAACCACCACTCCACCTGAACGCATCAGTTCATGATCACTCGGAGTAGCACTGACACAGATCACCTGCGGCACCATCTCCTCAAACTCTTCAAACCGGAGTGGGCGGTTGTCGAGCGCTGAAGGCAGCCTGAAGCCGTGCTCAACAAGAATGGTTTTCCGGGAACGGTCTCCCCCGTACATACCCCGTATCTGTGGCAGTGTAACATGCGATTCATCAATGACCACAAGATAATCAGAAGGAAAGTAATCAAGAAGACAGTAAGGACGTTCACCCGCGTTACGCCCTGAAAGATGCCTCGAATAATTTTCAATACCTGAACAGTAGCCAAGCTCTTTTATCATTTCGAGATCATAGCGGGTCCGCTCTTCTATTCTTCGGGCCTCAAGAAAACGGTTATCCTGACGAAAACAATTTAACCTCTCTGCAAGCTCATTTTCAATAGCAAGCATGGCTTCATTGAGCATTGCGTCATCAGCGACAAACTGCCGGGCTGGATAGATAAACGCATAGTCATCAACTCCGAGCACCTCCCCGCTGTGAATATCAAAGGTCTGCAGGCTTTCAATGGTATTTCCGAAAAATTCAATCCTGAGAGCAAGTTCCTCGTGGGCTGGCACAAGATCAATAATATCACCTCTTACCCGAAACTTCCCTGAATTTGGCTGGACATCATCACGGACATAGTGAAGCGCTATCAGCTCCTTCAAAAAAGCATCCCGGTCTTTTTCCATACCGGAACGCAGTTCGATAATCTGGGCTTTCCAGTCGTCAGGTGAACCAAGACCATAAATACAACTGACTGAACTTACCACAATCACATCATTTCTGCCACTGAGCAAAGCACTGGTGGCCTTGAGCCGCAAGCGTTCAATCTCATCATTTATCCGCAAATCTTTGGCGATATACTTGTCAAGAGCAGGCAAATAAGCTTCGGGCTGGTAAAAATCATAGTAACTGATAAAATACTCAACGGCATTGTCGGGAAAAAACTGTTTAAGTTCGCCGTAAAGCTGGGCCGCGAGTGTCTTGTTGTGGCTTATAACCAGAACAGGCTTATTGACCTGGGCAATAACGTTGGAGATGGTAAATGTTTTGCCGGAACCAGTAACACCAAGCAGTGTCTGGTATGGATTCCCCGAAAGCACTCCCTCAGTGAGCAATTCAATAGCTTTCGGCTGGTCACCCGCCGGGCTGTAAGGACTCACAAGATTGTATGTTCCACTCCCGCTCTCCTGCATAAACAACGCTCCCCTCTTGACTGTTATTTCAATTGTTTTTGTCTACACTCTTTTGTTTGGTAGAGTATAACAAACCCTGAAAAACAATATAGGTGATAAGTCAGGAAAAGGATGGCGCATTATTGCGGAAGAGGAAACAGCTGGGGTGCTGACGGAGGCTCACTATTCAGATGCATTCGCTGATTTTCTGATCTGATCGGCCACTCTTCTTAATTTGAGTTGAAAATGCATCGACATATTTTTCCCAAAGGTAGAGCATATCAGGATCGAAATCCGCTCCATTTGGCCATACCACAGTCCCCACCTCATGATCAACAGAAACCTGTTCAAAAAGATCCCTTCTACGCAACGGCCCATAGAGTTCACCAAACAAAACAGGTTCAACGTTAATATCCTTAATGCTGCCATCATTAAAATGCACTCGCATTACATATCCATCGTCAAGTAGATCAACAGCAGAAACTCTTCTAAACTGGTGCTTCATCATTATAACCCTATTGATTTATTACTGTAACGGTTCAATTTTAGCCGGGGCTTTGCCTTCCTGTAACAAATCCCAATCTGACATAAGTTCAAATTGATGAATCTCTGCCCATGCCTCCACTAACCGCCGTTGCCTATCAGCCAAAGATCCCTCAATCATTTTTGAAAAAACAGCTTGCAAACCCTGATAATAAACGTGGAAATGCGACTTATGATGTGGAGAATCTATTTCAGCATGCATCCTGATTATAATCCCATAAAATCTTGTAATTTCAGGCATTATCTATATTTTACTTCGGATTGGTTTTGCAACGAAACATACGTATTCTGTCAGTAAGATAGTGACTATAGTTGCCTTTCCAAAACCCGAACCAGACAACAATATCAAGGGCGCTACATGTGCCATTAATGGCTGCTGCACCTATCAAAATCAGGTTATCAACTTTCGCTACATACACCAACTTGACCCCTAAAAATTGAGGTTTTCCGACCGTACAGAGCTTATATTACTCAGAAAGGCCATAGAAGAGGTTTGCAAGTATGGGCTTAAAATCCCATTATTATATTTTTGACCATGCGGGGTAATTTTCAGAGTTTCATAACCAGCCGTATCCCGATGTTCACCATCGGGATGCTCTTTTTACATTTAATCTCCTGTAAACCAATGATCCACGAAGATAAGCACTATCCATACACTACTACTCCGGGAGACTCACTCCATACAAGAATATATAGACTGAGTAACGGCTTGACGGTCTTCATGAGTCCTAACAGTGAGGAGCCGAGAATATATACCTCAATTGCTGTCCGGGCTGGAAGTAAAAACGATCCGGCTGAGACAACCGGGCTTGCACACTATCTCGAGCACATGCTCTTCAAGGGAACTGATTCAATCGGCTCTCTTAACTATGAAAAGGAACATGCCGAGCTTGAAAAAATATCGGAGCTCTATGAAAAATACCGATCAACATCGGATACTGAGAAAAGGGCTGCCATATACAAGGATATTGACAGCATTTCCAATATAGCTGCAAGCTATACTGTACCCAATGAATATGACAAAATTCTGAACTCCATTGGAGCCCATGGCACCAATGCCTACACCTGGGTTGAACAAACTGTCTATCTCAATGATATTCCATCGAACAAACTCGACCAGTGGCTGACCATTGAAGCAGAACGATTCCGCAATCCGGTCATGAGACTTTTTCATACCGAACTTGAAACCGTCTATGAAGAGAAGAACATGTCGATGGATAGTGACAGTCATAAAATATGGGAAAGCCTTTTTGCTGAACTCTTTAAAAAAAACACTTACGGCACACAGACAACAATTGGCAAGGCTGAGCATCTGAAAAACCCATCAATAAAGAATGTTCTTAATTACTACCGTACCTATTATGTACCGAACAACATGGCACTCTGCATCGCCGGTGATTTTGATCCGGATACTGCCATAAAACTTGTCGATAAAAAGTTTTCAGTGCTTCAACCAAAAGATATCCCTCTCTTTACGCCTGCGGTGGAAGAGGCAATCACCAAACCATCCGTTGTCAAGGTTAAAGGACCAGAATCAGAAGAGGTTGTCATAGGGTTCCGGTTCAATGGAATCAACAACACCGATGCCGATTATCTGACACTTATTGACAAAATTTTATTCAATCAGACTGCGGGCCTGATTGACCTTAACCTGAACCAGCAGCAGAAGGTCCTGGATGGCAGTTCGATGCTGGTGATGATGAAAGATTACTCCTCTCATATTCTGAGTGGTAAACCGAGGGAAGGTCAAAGCCTTGACCAGGTTAAGGAGTTGCTGCTCAACCAGCTCGAACTTCTCAAAGAGGGCAAATTTCCCGAATGGCTGCTGGAAGCGGCAATCAATGACCTGAAAATTGAACAGCTAAAACTCTACGAAAGCAACAAGGGACGTGTTGAGTCATACGTTGATTCGTTTGTCTGGGGAATGGAGTGGTCGGAACATGTCGGCCAGTTCAACCGTCTGGAAAAAATCACCAAAGAGGATATTGTGACGTTTGCACAGCATCACTACTGTAGTAATTATGTCAGTATATACAAGGAACACGGTAAACCAGAAAGCGAAGCAAAAATACAGAAACCACTGATTACCCCCCTCAAGGTTAACCGGGATAGTTCCTCACCTTTTGCAGAAAAAATCCTGGCTCAGAAATCCAATAAAATTGAACCATTATTTCTTGACTATACCAAGGATATAAAGTTTTTTGATATTAATCCAGATATCAAGCTCCACTACCTGCACAATCATGAAAACGAGCTGTTCTCTCTCTATTATGTGTTTGATATTGGCAAAAATGAGAGTAAAAATATAGAACTTGCTCTCGACTACCTCTCTTATCTCGGGACATCCAAACTTCCTGCTGCAGAATTCAACAGGGAACTCTATAAAATCGGCGCGAGCTTTTCAGCATTTACTTCGGATCATTTCGTATACCTGAAACTTTCTGGACTTCAAAAAAACTCCGCAGCAGCAATTCGACTGCTTGAAAGTCTTCTTGTTGACACCCGTCCGGATGAGGAAACACTTGCAAAGCTAAAAGCAGGAATCTTGAAAGAGCGTGCTGATGACAAGCTTTCCAAAAAGAAAATACTTTTTGAGGCCATGGCCAATTACGGGAAGTATGGCCCTGTTTCGCCATTTACAAACGTTCTCAGCAATGATGAGCTGGAAAATATCACTTCAAAAGAGTTGCTTGAAGTCATCGGTGAACTTTTGCACTACCGGCATCGGGTTCTTTACTATGGACCTGCTTCTTCCGACGAGATACTTGGTGAATTGCGTACGGTGCGGCATTACCCGGAATCATTTACAACCGTACCAACATCCAGCCCATACAAAGATCTTGAACAGAGTGCAAATCTTGTTTATGTAGTTAACTACGATATGACTCAGGCTGAGGTTCTTCTGTTGACAAAGGCCGAAGCGTATAACCCTTCAATGGTACCACTGGTAACCCTCTTCAACGAATATTATGGTGGAGGAATGTCGTCAGTTGTTTTCCAGGAACTTCGTGAAGCAAAAGCATTGGCTTACTCGGTTTTTTCTGTTTACAAAGCACCAAAACAGCAAAAAGAGCACAACTTTATTGTAAGCTACATTGGCACTCAGGCTGACAAGTTGCCTGAAGCACTCGACGGGATCACTATACTGATGAACAAACTGCCGAAATCACCTGAACTGTTCGCTTCGGCACAAAACGGTATTCTGCAAAAAATCTCCACTGAACGGTTGACAAAAACAGAGGTTCTTTTCAATTATGAAGAAGCAGTCCGACTTGGACACGACTATGATATCAGAAAAGATATTTATCGTGATGCTGCTTGCCTGAACCTGACCGATATCGAAAAATTCCACAAGGAGCACTTTGTCAATAAAAAACATGTAATGCTTGTCCTTGGCAAAAAGGAAAATCTCGACATGGAGACACTTCGGAAATACGGAACAGTTAAAGAGCTGGAACTGAAGGATATTTTTGGCTACTGATCCACAACCACCACTGGGAACGCCGAGCCCCAGCTCGGCATTTTGCCAAGTGCCTTGTACATGATTTCCATGAGTGAGCCGAGCTGGGGCTCGGCGCTCCCGGATCTACCCTTTCAACCACATCGCCTATGTGCAAAATAATACCATTGTTATCTCAAGTACCTTTTTTGCTTTGATGCTCTTAACACAGATAGAATTTCATGAAGATTCTCAACCGATACATATTCAAGCAGTTTGCAAAGGCATTTCTGTTTTCGTGCATAGCCTTTGTTTTTCTGTTCGTTCTTATCAGTATGGTTGAAAAACTTGACAAGTTCATAGACAGAAATCTCACCCTTTTGGAGATTGCCCGTTATTACATGCTCTCAGTACCCTCCACGCTCCTGATAACATCTCCGGTAAGCGCTCTCTTGTCGTCAATTCTTGTTGCTGGAAGACTCTCTGTTTCAAGCGAACTTCCGGCAATACGCTCTGCCGGTGTCAGTATGCGCCAGCTGCTGACTCCTTTTATTACCGGCGGGGTACTTATCTGCGCCTTGAATCTTGTCAATTCATGCTGGATTGCTCCGGCAGCATTTACTGGCATGAATTACTTTGAGCAACATTATGTCAATAATAATTCAGCACTGCCTCAGAAAAACGGAACTCTTCATATTCTCGAGCCGGGTAACCGTATTGTGTCGTTAAGTGCTTTTGATGGTGACCGGTTTAACGTCAGTGGAGTTTCCATTGAGGATTTCACTGCTTCTCACCTCGGCAGGCGGATAGATGCAGAGTCAATGCGTTACAACGCTACAATCGGAGAGTGGGTGATGAAGAATGCTTCTACCCGCATTTTTACCGGAAATCGTGAAGTTTTGAATAGAGTGCCGTCGAAATCAATCAAGCTTACCATTACACCGCACTCACTTGAGGAACTCAATCTGCAGCCTGATGAATTGAACATTGTCCAACATTACCGCTATCTTGCCGATAAATTGAATGCTGGATTTTCGGGGCTTGAACGCTCCATGGTGAAGTTTCATACAAAATTCTCCCTGCCATTTGCCTCTCTCATCATCATTCTGATCGGTGTGCCACTTTCGGCAAAAAAAAAGCGGGGAGGGCTGGCTTCTGAAATAAGCATCACGCTTTTTGCAGGTTTTCTCTTTCTCGGACTGCAGAAAACCATTGCCATTGCAGGCTATCAAGGAATTATGAACCCGGTGCTTGCTGCATGGCTGCCGAATATTCTTTTCCTCGGCATCGGTTATGCGATTTATAAAACCGCTATCGACTGACAATTAATGAGTATCAAATTGCCTCGCGTTATTGTTCTTATGACCGATTTTGGTTTGAATGACACCTATGTCGGCCAGATGAAAGGAGTTATTCTCTCGCTTGCTCCTTCTGTTCAGATTATTGACCTGACCCATTCTGTAGCACCCCAAAACATTGCTCAAGGTGCATTCCTTCTTGGTAAATCCGCTTCTTTTTTCCCCGAAAGATCAATTGTTATCTCAGTGGTCGATCCGGGCGTAGGTTCTTCACGCCAAGCAATTGCTCTTGAAACTGATAAACATACTTTTCTTGCGCCGGATAACGGGTTGCTCACCGCTGTTTTTCAAACACAGAACATTAAGCGCTGTGTAACCATCACGGAAGAGCGTTACATGCTCTCCCAGCGGAGTTCAACCTTTCATGGAAGGGATGTTTTTTCTCCGGTTTCCGCGCATCTTGCATCAGGCGTTCCGCTTCATGAACTTGGCGAAGAAATTGACCCGGCAGATTGCGTACAGATTCCTATGCCGGAATGCACTACTTCTGATAACGGTCAATCATGGGATGGAAATATTATCTATACCGATCATTTCGGTAATCTGGTTACTTCTCTGGACTCAAAACTGTTTGATGACCAAAAACAATGGGTGGTTAAGGCGGGAAACAATGAACAGATTCCGGTTGTCATCACCTATAGTGATGTTCCGGTTCAACAGCTGCTCGCCTACAAGGGAAGCAGCGACATGATTGAGATTGCAGTGAGAAATGGTAGTGCTGCGCATAGGCTCGGATTGAAAGATGGCGATCCAGTTACACTAACAATCAGATCCCAAAACAAGAGTTGATAACGTCTGCTTCTCTTGGTGCATAGGGAGGATTATTTAAGAACAAATTACCAAAAAGCAACTTTAGCTATTAAACAACGTCCCCTCTTTGTTGACTGATCGAGTGATCAGCTGCCGATATACTCCTTAAGGATTTTGCTGTAGGCTGACTGCCTTAAGCGGCGTATGGCTTTTTCCTTGATCTGACGGACACGTTCACGGGTCAGTTTGAATTTTTCTCCAATCTCTTCAAGGGTGAGCGGGTTATCCATGCCGATTCCGAAGTAAGACTTGATTACGTCTGCTTCTCTTGGTGCAAGGACGGAAAGAGAGCGTTCAACCTCAAGCGTCAGTGAATCACGGTTAAGCCCGTAATCAGGCAAATGGCCATCGTTCTGCAGAACATCAAGCAGGCGATTATCGTCGCCTTGGGCAAAGGGTGCATCGACCGAAACATGCCGACCGGCAATTTTCAGTGTATCTGCGACATCCTGGGAATCCATCTCAAGAAGAGTGGCAAGCTCCCTTGTATTTGGGTCTCGTTCAAACTCCTGTTCAAGCTGACTGTATGCCTTGCTGATTTTATTGAGAGTACCAACCCTGTTCAAAGGAAGCCTTACAATTCTCGACTGCTCGGCCAACGCCTGGAGAATGGATTGGCGAATCCACCATACCGCATAGGAGATAAACTTGAATCCGCGGGTTTCATCAAACCGTTTTGCCGCCTTGATAAGACCAAGATTTCCTTCATTGATCAAGTCACCAAGGGTCAGTCCCTGGTTTTGATATTGTTTAGCAACGGAGACTACAAATCGTAAATTGCCTTTTATCAATTTGTCAAGAGCACGTTTTGCCCGTTTGTATTCAGTCGTATCGACCGGCATATCAAAGCCCTCCTTGATAGCCTTGGTCAATTTGACCTCATCTTCGGCTGTCAACAGATCATATTTTCCTATCTCCTGCAGGTAACGATCAAGAGAAAGGCTCTCGCGATTTGTTATCTGTTTGCTTATTTTAAGCTGCCTCATTTATATCTTTCTCCTTGCGAACTTCACCGATTTAAACCTGTCCTGACGGCTTGCATGATACCGAAAAAACCACAAAATATCATTTCAGGCTGATTATATCTAAAAAAACGATTTTTTTCTTCCCTCCACCTTCTTGAAGCGTAAAGTATATAACCTTATAACTCGATACGCACTCAGTCATTAAGAACTGTCAAGTTGCTGTTGAGCTTTGAAAGATTATCCACAGCTTCACTGAGTTTTTCACGTTCTTTGGCAATAACATCAGGAGGTGCATTATCAGCAAATCCCCTGTTTGCAAGCTTTTTCTGGAGCGAGATAACATATGATGAAATATTACTGATCTCTTTCTGGAGACGCGCCCGCTCTTTATCAAAAGATATTAACCCCTCAAGCAACACAAATAGTTCATTACCCTCGACAACTGATCCTGCCGCATGTCGTGGTCGCTCTCCATCGCTCATCACCTTTGGAATACATTGGCCAAGCGCCGAAACAAGCGGAAGGTTAGCTTCAAAAACCAGGCGATCGACATCGTTGCAAGGCCAGAGCAGGATTTCAGCCTCGCTGCTGTGTGAAACCCCGAACAATGATCGTAGACTTCTGACCTCGCTAACCAGCTTCTGTATCAAGGTAAAGCCACGAACATCCAACCCGGAAAACCTGGGATCGGAAAGCGGCATCGGCGAAAGTGCAATACTTTCAGTTGAAGGACGCTGAAGAATTTGATGCCATATTTCATCGGTAATAAAGGGCATGACTGGATGCAGCGCTTTAAGGAAACCCTCAAGAACATGAACAGCAAGACAAACCGCCTGCTGGGCTTCCTCTCTTGTCAAATCTCCTGAAAGTTGAACTTTGAGCGCTTCAAGATACCAGCCACAGTATTCACCCCAGAAGAAGTCATAGAGTAGCCGGACAATATCATTAACCCTGAACTGAGTGAAAGCGGTATGGTAGCGGTCGAGCATGTTATGATAACCAGCAAGAAGCCACTCTCCGGCCAGATCAAAACTTCCGGCAAGTGGATTGAAATCCTGGTAAACCGCTGAAAACTCTTCATGATTACCGAAATACTTTTCACGCTGCATAAAGACAAGACGCGAGGCATTCCAAATTTTTGTGGCGAAATTTCGTCCAAGTTCACATTTCTCCTCGCCAAACAAGACATCCTGGCCGAGAGGAGCAATATAAATAATGGTGAAGCGCAGGGCATCAGTACCGTAGGTGTCCATGACCTTAATGGGATCAGGGGAGTTACCCAGGGACTTTGAAAGTTTCTGCCCTTTCATGTCGCGGATAATGCTGGTGAAATAGACATTCCGGAACGGCACCTCTCCTTTAAAATAAAGTCCTGCCATGATCATTCTGGCAACCCAGAAAAATATGATGTCCGGTCCGGTTACAAGGGTATCGGTCGGATAAAAGGATCTCAGATCGTCGTTATCGCTATGCTGACCACTCCATCCAAGAGTTGTGAGCGGCCAGAGCCATGAAGAGAACCAGGTATCAAGCACATCATCGTCCTGAACAAGCTTGTCCGTGCCGGCAAGATGACAGGCCTCATCATAGGTTGCAGCAACCCATACCTTGCCTTCTGTATCGTACCAGGCTGGAATGCGGTGTCCCCACCAGAGCTGGCGGGAGATGCACCAGTCCCGAATATTTCCCATCCAGTGACGATAGGTGTTGATCCAGTGCGGTGGATGAAAGCGGATATCTCCTTCGTTGACAACCTGCAAGGCACGTTCTGCGAGAGGCTCCATCCTGACAAACCACTGCTCGGAGAGATAGGGCTCAACAACCACATCAGCCCGTTCAGAATAACCTACATTGTGTTCATACTCTTCAACACGAACAAGATTGCCAAGCTCTTCGAGATCCTTGAGAATCTTTTTGCGCGCATCAAACCGGTCCATACCGCCATATCCGAATGTATCGGTCATCCTTCCGTCTTTTCCTACAACCGATATTGCCTGAAGATTATGTCGTTTGCCAACTTCATAATCGTTTGCATCATGTGCCGGAGTTATTTTCAGCGCTCCGGTACCAAACTCGATATCGACATAATCATCTGCAATAATAGGGATATGCCTGCCTGCTACCGGCACAATGGCAAGCTCGCCTACCAGATCACGATAACGGGAATCCCCCGGGTTGACAGCAATGGCCACATCACCAAGAATGGTTTCCGGCCTGACAGTGGCAATGGTAATGTATCGTCCGGGATGGTTGACCAGGGCGTACTGTACATAGACAAGATTATCCCTGCGAGGCTTCATGATCACCTCCTCATCAGAGAGAGCGGTCTGTGAAACCGGGCACCAGTTAATAATGCGGGTGCCACGATAGATCAATCCATCGCGATAAAGGGTAATAAAGGCATTGATAACAGCTTGTGAGGCGCGTTCATCCATGGTAAAAAGATTACGACGCCAGTCACATGAGATGCCCAGCCTGCGCAACTGCTTGAGAATGAGACCACCATACTCATCCCTCCACTGCCATACATGGTCGAGAAACTCCTTTCGCCCGAGATCGTGACGGGTTATCCCTTCGCGTTTGAGCTTCTTCTCGACCACAGTCTGCGTCGCTATACCGGCATGATCGGTACCGGGAAGCCACAAGGCCTCATGCCCGGTCATACGATTGTAACGAATAAAAATATCCTGGAGCGTATGATTCAGAACATGGCCAAGCGTAAGACTTCCTGTAACATTGGGAGGAGGCATGAGGACGGTATAGGGAGCTTTGCCGCCGTCCAGCACACGGGAGCTCTCGGCATGAAAGCTCCCTATCGCTTCCCAGTGCGCACTTCGCCAGCGGTCTTCTACCTCTTGATGATTATAGCTCTTGTCCAGATTGAATGATACCGTCTGATCGCTCATGATAAAAATATCGGTTACTTCTTATAAGGGTTAGTCTTTCTTTTCAGGCATGGGACGTTTTTCGAAAATAGAGTCGATAAGACCATACTCAAGAGCCTCGGTGGCGTTCATCCAGCGATCTCTTTCGGAATCCTCCCTTATCTGGACTACATCTTTCCCCGTATGGCGAGCAAGCAGTTCATCAAGCAAGTGGCGGATCTTTTCAATTTCACGCGCCTGAATAATGATGTCAGTTTCCTGTCCATGGGCACCACCGGAAGGCTGGTGAATCATTATCCTTGAATGAGGAAGCGATGCCCTCTTGCCTTTTGCTCCACTTGCAAGAAGAAATGCTCCCATACTTGCTGCCATGCCAACACAGACGGTTGAGACATCAGGACGGATATACTGTATGGTGTCGTAAATCCCAAGACCTGCTGAGACACTTCCACCCGGAGAGTTAACATAGATATAGATATCTCGTTCCGGGTCCTCTGACTCAAGAAAAATAAGCTGGGCCATGATCAAGCCTGCAACATGTTCGTCAATGCCGCTGCCAAGAAAAATAATACGCTCCCTCAAAAGCCTTGAAAAAATATCGAAGGCTCTCTCGCCCCTGCCCGAGGTCTCTATAACCATGGGAACAAGAGTGTTGGTGATGCTCTGCTCTATAGCTCCCGAATACATTTTTTTGGCGTGATGCTCAAAACCGAAATTAATATTTGCCATAACTTCCCTGTCGTTTGAATTTGTAGCGCAGTTATAAAATCAGAGCGGAATCGAATGAACCTCATGAAATAAAACCCGATTTCCAATCTCTGGTATGAAATAGTTAAAATACATAGTGATAACAACAAATCAAGAATTACGGTTCCAATTAGCAAAAAAGGATGCTTTCTGCCAAAAATGGAACAGCCGGAAAAAATGTTTCGGTATATTCAGAAAACAAAAATCAAAAACCACATTAGGGATATGCAGGTACGCCTTATTTCGGTCACAGCTCCGCTTATCCAGGTTGACAACCAGCAACTTTCTCCAGAAGGGCTTATAGCCTACTGTGCAAGAGTTTCCAGCCCTCGCCAGGAGACGCTTGATTATGAAAAACTGCTCTCCTACTGTATTGCGCACCGACACTGGAGCGTCTTTGAGATGGTGGATATGAGTGTTGAAATTGTGACATCACGAGCTATTTCACCGCAGATTCTCCGGCACAAGAGCTTTCAGTTCCAGGAATTCTCACAACGGTATGCCGAAGCGCAGGAGATTGAACGATACCAGCCAAGACGCCAGGACAGCAAAAACAGGCAAAACTCATTGGATGATCTCGACGATGCAACGAAACAATGGTTTGACAAGGCGCAGGAGCGGATTGGAAGTATAGCCCTTGAACAATACAAAAGCGCTCTTGAAAAAGGGATTGCCAAGGAGTGCGCAAGAGTGCTTCTGCCGTTGGGCACCCAGACAAAACTCTATATGAAGGGCTCTGTCAGAAGCTGGATACATTATCTGGAGGTACGAACAGATAAAAGCACACAACAAGAGCACCAGGAAATTGCCATTGCTATCAAAAAGATTTTTATGGAACAATTCCCTGTTACTGCTGCAGCACTCGGCTGGCGCTAAACCTTCAACATTCCGAGCAGACTGACCAGCTGGCTTTTCAGTTCCCTCCGATGGATAATACGATCAAGAAAACCATGATCAAGCAAAAATTCTGCGCGCTGAAACCCTTCCGGCAAATCCCTTTTAATGGTATCCCTGATCACCCTGGGGCCAGCAAAGCCTATAAGGGCTTTAGGTTCGCTGATGTTGATATCGCCAAGCATGGCAAAGGAAGCACTGATGCCTCCCATCGTCGGATCAGTCAAAAGAGAGATGTATGGCAAACCTCTTTCACTGAGGCGGGTAAGGCGGGCGGCGGTTTTGGCCATCTGCATGAGACTGAATGCACCTTCCATCATCCGGGCTCCGCCAGACTGGGAAATGATGAGGAGAGGCGCGTTCAGCTCAAGTGACTTATCTACCGCCCTGGCAATTTTTTCGCCTACAACCGAAGCCATTGATCCACCGATAAAACCAAAATCCATAGCTGAAACAACAAGGGTATGCCCACCACTCTCTCCATAGGCATTTCGGCAAGCTTCAGTTTTTCCACTTTTTTCAATAGTATCGTAAACTCGATCTGTATATTTTTTGGTATCAATAAAACCAAGAGGATCAGCTGCACGCAGTTGATCATCAAACTCGCTATACTTGTCGTCGTCAAAAAGTATTGAAAAATATTTATAGGGAGATATTCTGAAATGATGACCGCACCCCGAACAGGTATAAAAATGATCTTCAAGCTGTTTTTTATGAAGCATCGCGCCGCACTCTTCACATTTCCACCACAATCCTTCCGGCATATCGCGCTTGTCGGTGGGATGTATTGAGGGTTTTACCCGTTTAAACCAAGCCATTTTCACAATGAGGAGTAAAGATTATACATTAAAGATCAAGATATAAAGTCCGCATGAGATATCAAAAACAGACTTTACAGGCCTCTTATCATAGGTTTTTGAACCAGGAGTGTTACCATTGTTGAACGTAAGAATACTTTTCTACATAGCCGCACTTATTGCCGCATTTCTTCAGGAAGTGACAGCTCCGTCTGCAGCCGTTGCTTCGACGGCCACGATTGTCTATCCAGACACGCTTGCACTTCCCCAACACCGCTTTACCTTGCGTCCCTCGATGAGGCCTGCAAGAAAAACCGTTGGGCTTGCCCTCTCAGGTGGAGGAGCCAATGGACTGTCACAGATTGGTGTGCTCAAGGCTTTTGATGAAGAGGGTGTTCCTGTTGATTATATTGCAGGCACAAGCATAGGCGCCATTATCGGCGCTCTCTACAGTTGCGGATACTACCCGGATAAACTTGAAGAAATTGCCCACTCTCTTCCCTGGCAATCAATTATTTCTCTGAATAATGATTATTCCCGGTCAAACATTTTTCTTGAACAGCAACGAATCCGCGACCGGGCATCCATCTCACTCCGGTTCGAGAAGCTGAAACTTCTCATGCCAAAATCCCTGAATTCCGCTCAGACAATGACCGAAACCCTCGATCTTCTCGTTTTGAACGGGATTTACAAGAGTGCTGGTGATTTTTCAACTCTTCCAGTCAATTTTCGGGCTGTATCAACCGACCTTATTTCTGGCAAGCGAATTACGCTGACCAATGGCTCTCTCTCAGAGGCTATGAGAGCCAGCAGCACATTGCCGATTCTTTTCGAGCCAGTCAACCGTGACGGCTATGAACTGGTTGATGGCGGGCTGGTTGCTAATTTACCAGTCGATGAACTCGATACCGTCAACGCACACTATAAAATTGCCGTTGATACCCATGGCAGCATGTACTCGACCGGCAAAGAACTTGATCTGCCATGGAAAGCAGCCGACCAGACCATGACTATCCTGACAAAACTGCAATATCCTGCACAGCTTGCAAAAGCCGATATCGTCATCACTCCAGACCTTAAGGGACATAAAGCTACCGATTTTTCTGATATCAAAGCTCTTATTGATGCAGGTTATACACAAGGAAAAGTTTTTGTAAAGAGCATAAAACAGAGTATAGAAAACAAGGCTTCCCGCGGCCTCGCTATCCGGAAATATTCCAAAACACTCCTCTTTCCTGAAGATAGCCCGGAATTCAGGGAGCACTCCCTTATCGTTTCAGGCATTCTACAAGAAGCTTCTGACCTTGCAAAAACCCTGCACGACCTGCTTGCGACAGATATCTTCACCAGAGTTTATGCAGAGGTGGATAAGTACCGCAAAACGGTGACATTTCACCTTGATCCGCTGCCAAAAATAAATAAAATCACTGTCACGGGTGGGCCAGGCGATGCGCTTTCCCCAGAAGAGATTACCTCATGTTTCACTCCTGTAACCGGACAAATCTATACCAACGCAGCAGGAACCAGAGCTCTTGAAGCACTGATAAACAAATATCGGAGCAAGGGATTCTGCCTTGTCACTATTGAACGCACATCATTCAATGGGGACGCGCTTCAAGTGTCACTCTCTTCCGGCAAACCTGATGGTATCGAACTGAAGCGCGACAAGAACATCACAGGAGTTACCTCTATAAACCGGGAAATAAAAATTGATACCACTCAGGCACTTAGCCTGAATAAAGCCAAAGAGTCTGTCGATAATCTTTACGAAACCGGGGTATTTAGCTGCGTTTCACTCTCTCCTGAATCGCCGGCAGCCTCCTATACTCACCAAAATAGTCTGCTCAAGTTTTCTCTTGAAGAAAAGCCACCATCTGTGCTGAGGCTTGGATTGAGGTATGATGAAACAAACAACGCCCAATTTCTTCTTGATTTCAGAAACGAAAATCTCGGCGGAACAACCAGTTCAATCGGTGGCTGGATGAAAGAAGGAAAAAGAAACAACCTGATTAATCTTGAGTTCAATATTCCACGTATAGAGTCAACTCACTTTACCATGTCATCTCGTCTCTTTTATGACGAACATCTCTTTGATAATCGTGTTATAACATTTTCAAAAGCACTGTTTAATTCTCATTCAACTGAGTCTGGCAGCTATGGAATCCAGAAATATGGCATAAGCTCGGCATTCGGCACAAGAATCAATAAAAACGGACAATTTATTGTTGACATGACCATCCAGAACTCCCTCTCCTATGCTGATCAGGCGAATGGCTGGGCGCTCTCAACCGATAATCTCAATATCTTCTCCATTGGCACACAGTTTACTCTTGATTCAAGAAATGACCCCCTGATTCCAACTTCCGGCAGCTATACCAACTTCAGATATTCCAACTCTTCGGGATCACTCAACTTTCATGATATTTTCTGGCAGCTTTCTGGCAGCCATGAAGAGAACATCCCGCTCAGGAATCAAACCACACTGCAGCTTTCCGGAGTGTTCGGTCTGAGCAGCAGCACTATGCCACTGTCAGAAAAATTTTTCCTTGGTGGACCTGGAACAAGCTACAGCCAACAGTTCATCGGGTTGAAAGAAAATGACCTTCCTGGAAACAATATTGCTGCTGCTGGCATACATCTGCGCTACACTCCCTCGTTCGCATTGCTCTTTCCAACCTCCTTTGTCCTTCATTACAATGTCGGAAATGCCTGGGATGATAGGGATGAGATCTCTTTTGCACGTCTTATTCACGGCACTGGCACAAGCCTGATATGGGATACGCCTCTCGGTCCGGCAAGGTTCACGGTATCAAAAGCGTTCGCATTTCTTAAAACTGCGGCAAATAATGGCCCCTCATCGCTGGGATTTTCAGATACCATCTTTTATTTCAGTCTCGGTCATGACTTTTAAGCCGAACTTTTTTGTATTTTTACGCACCCGCGCAACATCATAACGAAACCAAGCTCATGATCAAGGAACAACGATAGCGTGCACACCATCCAGAAACCCCATATACTGGTCTGTAATGATGACGGCATTGAAGGCGAAGGCCTGCATGTGCTTGCCGCTGCGATGAAAAAAATAGGGAGAGTAACAGTCGTTGCACCAGCAGAGCCCCACAGCGGAATGAGCCATGCCATGACACTCGGGACTCCGTTAAGAATTAAAAAGTTTTTAAAAAACAATCATTTTTTCGGCTATACGGTTTCAGGTACCCCTGTGGACTGCATCAAGGTAGCACTGAGCCATATTCTACCATCAAAACCTGATCTTATTGTATCGGGCATCAATTACGGCAGCAACACAGCAATGAATACTTTATATTCAGGTACTGTAGCTGCGGCTCTTGAAGGGGCTATTCAGGGAATAACTTCTCTTGCATTTTCACTGACAACATACGAACATGCCGATTTCACTTATGCCGGGAAATTTGCACGAAAACTTGCACGAAAAGTGCTTCTTGAAGGACTCCCGCCAGATACCATTCTTTCTGTCAATATCCCTAATCTACCGGAATCGCAGATATCTGGTATTGTAGTCACCCAGCAGGGCCGTTCTCGCTGGGAAGAGGATGCCATTGAACGAAACGATATGTTCAACAACCCATACTACTGGCTGAATGGTACACTACTGCTCCTTGATGAAGATATGCGCAAAGATGAGTTTGCTGTACGGCAAAATTATGTAGCTATTACCCCGCTTTCATGCGATTTTACCAACCATGGTTTTATCGGCACGCTTGAACAATGGAACCTGCAAAAATAAAAGAGTGAACACCTTTCTTCTTGACTACAAACATATCCTGACACCAAAAAAGGGATTTTCAAAACTTTTTCGCGACTATACTGCAGATGGTTCCGAACGTGCAGCATTGATTTCGGAGTGTTTTCACCTTGATTACCAGAAAGAGGCGGATTACTACCGGCAACTTGGATTGCTCGGATCAAGAACGTTTGACCGCGAAACCATTACTCGACTTCTTGCAAGACAAAACAAAAGCTACGGATGCACAGAACTTCATCTGCGGGAGATTGAAAAGCTCCGATCTCCTCGATGTATGGCGGTGGTCACCGGACAGCAACTTGGACTCTTTACCGGACCTCTCTATACCATCTATAAAGCTCTGACGGCTATTATTTTTGCTGAACGCCAGAAATCGCTCTTTCCTGAATATGATTTTGTTCCGATCTTCTGGCTTGAAGGTGAAGATCACGACTACAATGAATCGGCCCACACAGCAATTTTTTCTGAAAACCAGATCGTTCACTTTAACCAGGATCCATACCGGCGCTTACCCGACCAGATGGTTGCCAACACCGTGTTTGGTGAAGAGGTAAGCCGTACGGTCGAGGCATTTCTCAAGTTTCTGCCAGATTCAACCCATAAAGAGAGCATATCGAACATCCTCAACGAGTGCTACTATCCAGGAAGCACCTTCGAAATGAGCTTTGCCCGTACCATGATGCAGTTGTTCAAGGAACAGCCACTGATTCTGCTTTCGAGCAATGACCCCGATTTCAAGCGACTTTCACGCAACATTTTTCTGCGGGAACTCTCCTCTTCGCCAGCATCCTCCTATAATGTCGTTGCACAGAGTTCCCGATTGGAAAGCCTTGGCTACACGGCACAGACAAAACCGAGAACAGTCAATCTTTTTTATATCAACCAGCATGGACAGCGTCAAAAAATAGAACACCCGTCAGAGGACTCTTTCTCCATTGTGCCCGACAAACAACAATATTCCAGACACCAGATACTTGAACTCTGCGAGGATCACCCTGAACAGTTCAGCCCCAATGTTGTGCTCCGGCCAATTGTTCAGGATTACGTTCTGCCAACCTTTGCCAGCATTGCCGGTCCTGGAGAGATCAGCTATCTGGCACAGTACCGCAAGAATTACGAGCATTTCGGCATCTCCATGCCTTTTATAATCCCGAGAGGAAGTTTTACGCTGGTTGAACCGAAAATAAACAAGATCATGGACAAACTGCTGAAGGTCACCGGAAAACCGGGATTTTCACGCAAGCAGATCTATCATGCAGTTTTTGGTGACCTTCAGCAGGTTAAAAAAAATGCGGTTGGTATCTCGGAAAACCCCCAACTTGAAGCGCTGTTCGAGCAGACAAAGGTGGAAATTCTCCGGGCTTTAGCCACTCTCGGTCCAGCACTTGCCCAAATCGATCCAACTCTGGAACCTCTTCTGGCCGCTTCAAAAGTACAATCGAGCAAAATTGTCGAAGGCATAGAACAGAAGACATGGAAGGCAAGCAGGCGCAAACACGAAGAGCTGCTTGAGCAGATCCTGAAAGCCGAAACAGCACTATTTCCGGAAGGAGTTCCTCAGGAAAGAGTGATCAATATTTTTTATTATCTCAACAAATACGGTATGGAGCTCATCGATACCCTGAAAAACCTGCTTAGCGGTCATTCAACCGAATCGCACATCATTGTCGAGTTATAGAGAGATTCAGAAACCTCAGGCTTTCTTATCTGTAACCTTTTGTTCATCATCTTTCTGCAGCATATGACAACAGTTACAGACAAGATTGCGAAGCTCATCAGACGAGGCCTCTTCACAGATTTTTTTAACCGCAGCTTTTATCTCCTGACGGTATACCCTGCTCCTTATTGATTGCATTCCTCGCTTCTTATGGATATACTGTGATACTGCAGCTGGAGTAACACCGAGTTTTTTGGCTGCCTGCGACTGGGTCATTCCCGTTTTGACAAGCTCAATAGCAAGATCAGCCCTGATTTGAGGAAGATGATACCAAACGGCTTTTTCACAGGGAAATATCACGACACACTATTTTGAAATTAACGGAATAGTTAAAAGAGTTTCATTCAGCACTGCCCCAGGAATACATGACTTCTTTAAAATCTGTTGCCAGCTGGTCTCTTCTCTTGCTCATGCTTATGCAATTCATTCCACTGAACCGCATCAACCCGCCTGTGGTTTCAGATTTTCAGCCTCCTGCTGTCATAAAAAGCTCATTGAAAAAAGCCTGCTATGACTGCCACTCCAACGAAACCCTCTGGCCAGCTATTGCCTATATAGCTCCGTTCTCCTGGTTGTTATCATCCACAGTCTCTTCAGGACGCAATGTTTTAAATTTTTCACTCTGGAAAAAATGCCAAACAGGAAAAACCAATCTCCAAAAAGCGGCAGTCAACAGGATCCTTGAGAATTACACCATGCATCAGCCACTCTATTACAGCTGGAATCCTGAAGCAAATCTATCTAATCATGAAAGAAAAATTGTTCTCTCCTGGATCAGCGACTCTATAGATGAACCAACTTCCCACATTAAAAATTCAGAGAATAACCATCAGGATAGAGGCTTTTAATGATGGCTATCGCCTCTCCAGTCAAATGCTACAGTTCAAGAAAATTCCTGATAATTTTTTTTCCCTCACTGGTCATGATGGATTCTGGATGAAACTGCACACCATAAAGCAAAAGCTGCTCCGAATCCATCCCCATGATCACCCCATCTTCGGTCCAGGCTCTTATGACAAGAGTATCTGGAAGTGTTTCACGCTCCACAATGAGAGAGTGGTACCTGGTTGCTACAAACGGATTTTCAACTCCACGGAATATTCCCTGCTCGTCATGATATACAAGTGAGGTCTTGCCATGCATGATGCTGGCTGCCCGCACCACCTTTCCACCAAGAGCTGCGCCGATAGACTGATGACCAAGGCAAACCCCCAAAAGAGGAATCCTCCCTTTTACTGCCTGAATCAAAGGCACTGATATACCTGCATCATCAGGCGTACCGGGACCCGGTGAAATAACAATCTTTGCAGGAGCGCACTCTATAATTTCTGCAACAGAAAGCTCATCGTTCCGGTAGACCTCAACAGTTTCCCCGGACTCGCCGATATACTGCACAAGGTTGTAGGTAAACGAATCATAGTTATCGACGACAAGAATCATGCATACTTATGCTTAAAAGTTATACAAATAACCGGTCAGAACCCTCCATTGCAGCAACAATACGAAACATGGAATCGTAGGCACCGCTCATCACAACATTGCGGCGCTCCATAACCATCCTTGCTGTTTCAACAGCTTTTTCAATCTCATAAGGCTTAAATCCTCCGCTGCTACCCCATGAAAAAGAAAAAACCTCTTTTGGTGGAAACCCACTGTCGAAAATATTTGCTGCAGTACCAACCACAGTGCCCGTATTGAACATTGTATTGATAGAACTCTTACCGTGATCAGCCATTAAAAGCCCGAGAAATTGCAGGCCAGTCATCTTTTCCTGACCGTTAAGGAGAAGCTTTACTGGACTGTAGTTATTTTTAAGGTCACTCGTATTAGTGCCCGCCCCAAGATTACACCAGGAAGAGATGTAGGAGTGCCCAAGAAAACCATCATGCTGCTTGTTGGCAAACGGCTCAATGAGAGAGTCCTCAACTTCACCGCCTATTTTGGAGGCCCTCCCAATGGAAACATTGCTATAGATATTTGCGCCGGTTTTAACCCTTGAACCGGGAGCAAGAAAAACATTCTGCATAAGCACTGCCTGTGGATCTACAATCGCACCATCCCCGACAGCAACAAATCCATCATCACCATCAAGCACTGCACCTGCCTTCACAACTGCTCCATGACCTACAAAGATGTTTGAAGGGTTGACAATCACAGCAGAGGGATGCACCTTGCCTTCAACACGACCAAGCCTCAGCGTTTCCGCATCCCGCAGAATTTCATCGGAATGGAAAGCTATCACATCCCAAAGATGCTTGATAATCCTGAAGCCTGTAACCGATTCACAAACAAGCTCGCCTGCAAGTCGTCTGGTGTCAATGAGATCCGGCATCAGGCCACTTTCGTCAGCAACAAGTCGGCGATGAACTCTGGCAAACAGAAGATCATCACCCTGCATATATGCCCTGCCTGGTTCAACAAGAGCATCAGTGATCAATTGCGTGGCAGCCTCGTTGCAGACCAGTCGTCCATTGACCAGCAGCAATTCATCCTCTTCAAACCTGTTGAGCACAAATGCTGGATGCTGTTCGGCGTAATATGGAGCCAGATAGCGCCGCAGATGCCAGGTCAGCTTTACCCGCCCCCTTATCGAATGCTCAAACTTTTCCTGTAAGGAACGAAAGCCGGTATAGAGACCATAAACTGGCTTAAGGTTGACAAGAGGCTTCAGCTCCGAAACTTTATTATCTTCAAAAACTATAACCTGCATAGTAACACCCTGAGTTTTACAGGCACGCCCTTTCACCATGCCGCAATTCAGCTACAAACTTCACCGCAAAAAAAGTGGCTGTTTCCCTGCCACGCCAGTAAATATAAAAAAATCAGGTAAGCTTATGGCCTTAATCACATAACACTGGTAAAAATGCCATGTTTGAATTCCCGGGATAATCCGGTGTTATCTCGTCACACAAGCATGGTAACACCTTGTGGACAAACTGAAATTTCGATCTTACCCCGAATATTATCATAAACCTCCCCATCCATATGCATGACATCCGGTTTCGCCAGAGTCAACTCCACAGCCTTCGCCTTGCAGTAAAACACTTTGGCATCGTTGATCTGCGTTCCATTCAGATACTTGAACACATAACGGAAAAATCCAAATGGAGAAATTGCCTTGAGAATGCAGACATCAAGCAACCCATCTGTCAATTCAGCGTGAGGCGCAATCCTGAATTTCCCCCCTTCAATTTTGCCGTTCGATACCGAAAAAGCAAAAACAGGCTCATGAATCTCAAGAAAAGAGTCTTCCAGAGTAATTTTTATATTCATTTGTAACGCTCTATGCCCAACAAGCACACGTAACAGCGCATAGAGGTAACAAAGCTCTCCTTTTAACCATGGCGCACCTTTAACAGCTTTCGCCACTTTTCCGGTAAATCCGACACCCATAGAGTTGATAAAATACCTCCGGTCAGCACTGCCAAAAACAACACTACCAAGATCAACCTTTCTGCTCAATGCATTGAACAAATGGCTGATACCAAGGTTTGAGCTGTTAGGAGGATTTAGTGTTCTGATAAAATCATTAGCGGAACCAATCGGTAAAATCCCGACCTTGACCCCTTTTCCGGCAACACCATTAACCACTTCATGAAGAGTACCGTCGCCACCACATGAAATCAGGCATCTGTTCTCCACTATCGTGGATCGGGCAATATCTTCTGCATGTCCGACATGGGTCGTCGTAACCATCGCTGAATCTTCCCTTCCAGAAAGAAAAGCACTGAGCCATTCCACCTTCCTTGCCGCACGGCCTTTATCCGCTGCTGGATTAAAAATAAACAGATAGTGAGAACTATTCTTCATAGTAAATAGAGATTCAAACATCCAGTCAACAATCTGATCAGATAGAGCTACAATATTATTCATTACCCAGCCAAATCTTTGGGGGTTCAGGATACGTGTCGATAATTCAGGCACTTATGCTCAAATTGTAATTACTGCTATTGTGCGTACTTAAAATACAAATAAAAGTATTTTTAACTGGGAAATGCGAATTTCATTGGTATTCCTAAAAAAATATTCATATTACAGCCGATAACACGTCGGGAAGTGATGATTACTTTTGTTCTGAAAAGGGAACTGAAAGGGGAGAAAAAGAACATAAGCTCTTTTATACAGTAGACATTACTTCGAGCTTTGCATAACACCCCCTAATAATAAAAACAATGAAAACTGAAGCAGTACAAAACAAAAAGTCCACTCTTGATTTTGAAAAAGAGATTGCCGCTCTCACAACGAGAGTTGCCACCCAGGATATGGAACTCACAAGAGTTTCCACAGCAATTGCAGAGAAAACTAATGCCTTGAGGAATCTTCTCGATCAAATACACGCCCTTGAAATTGATGCCACTGTTAAAAGGCATATGACTGATTCGTGTTTGAGCCTAATTGAAACCGAAACAATTGAAAAACGGCTGAACATTGAACTGACTGAGACTGACTCTTTCTTCCTGTCAAGATTGCAGAAAAAACATCCCAACCTCAACCAGCGAGAACTTAGAATAAGCCTTCTTGTCAAATTGAACTACGACACCATTGATATAGCACGTTCTGTCGGTATATCAACAAGGGGCATGGAAAGTATCCGCTACAGGATGCATAAAAAACTTGGCCTTGGAAAACACCAGTCCATCAAAACCTACCTTTCAGATCTCTCTGTCACTTTTTAAGCAATAGCACCTGCACCTCATTCGTCAAAAACCTCTTGTTTAAAACAAAACAAGAGGTTTTTGCATGTTATCATATATAAATAAACAATCTTATTGATTGTATAAAAAAATCGAATTAAATTTGAAATTACTCTGAATAATGACAGCGCTGAATATATTTTATTCTCAAAAATGTCATTAACGTTTCCAAAAAAGTGTTAACCTGTACCAGCACTCATTGAGTTTACAGCACACCTGACGGCAATCAGATGCTGCGGCATAGATGAGCAACAATTCAAGGAAATAATCACTAACACTGATCACCAGGGAGAGTAGACAATGTCTAACAATATAGGAGTAGGGTTCAGTTGCCATGCTGATTCGTTTTCTGCCGGAAAAGAAGCGGCACATGATGCAATAGAAAAACTTGACCACACGGCTAAAGTTCTCATTGTTTTTGGAGCAATGCGCTTTGATCATCGTGAACTTCTGGCCGGAATTTCATCGGTTTCCGGTAATGTCCCCATGGTTGGCGGGACAACTGCCGGTGAAATCTCCTCAACAGGTTTTTCTACTGGGTCAGTTGTTGTCATGGCCCTCAGTAACGAAGAACTTAAGTTTGTTACTGGTATAGGTCATGATATGAGTAAAGATGAAGCTGCATGCAGTGTCGAATTGGTGAATAATATTCTTGGCAAAGTTGCGTTTGATCCCAATGCATCCCTCCTAGTCTTTCCTAACGGAATGGGTGGTGACGGACTTAAAGTGCTTGAGGGCCTGCAGCATAGCTTAGGGAAAGATTTTGAAATTACCGGCGGCTACCTTGGCGATGACGAAAGGTTTGATAGCACCTTCCAGTATTTTAACGGGATGGTCTATAAAGATGCCATAGTAGGTCTCATGGTAATTAAAAAGAGAGGCTTCAGAACAGGAATCGGCGTACGGAGCGGTTTTACATCGATCGGAAACAGTTTTATCTGTACATCATCTGAAGGAAATGTTGTTAAAGAATTTGAACACACCAATGCGCTTGAGTTGTATAAGGATTTTCTTGGTGAAGAAAGAGCCGCAAGACTGCCCGCGGTTTGTCTGGAATATCCATTTGGCATTATTGACCACAATCACTCCAGCGGAAGTGATGCCCAGTTTCAATTACGCTGCGGTTTATCCATCGATCAGGAAAATGGAACCATTTCGCTGGCAGCATCCATTCCTGAAGGCAGTGAAGTGACCCTGACAATAGCCTCAAGAAGTGATATCATCAACGGTGCAAAGGAAGCTGCAGAACAGGCAAAGCGATCTCTTGCTGGTGCAACTCCCCAGGCAATTATTATGTTCAGCTGTGTTGGAAGAAAACTTGTTCTTGGTCGGAGAACTCAGGAAGAAATTGACGTTGTAAGGAATTGCCTGGGCAATGATGTTCCTGTTATAGGATTTTATACCTATGGAGAGATCGGTCCTATTGATAAAACAAAAAAGGAACTTTCATCAGTAAAATTTCATAATGAAACCATTGTGCTCTGGGTGCTGGGAAAAGAATAATAAGCTCCCATCAACGCCATAACCTGTTTCCCCCAAATCGGTCATGATAAATACAGAATACCATAATCTCCAGCAACGGCTTATAGAGCTTGAAAAAGCTTCTCTAAAAAGCAGCCGTATAGAACAGGAACTTCTTCAAAAGCAGGCAGCTCTCCTTAATCAGAATATAAAACTGATTAAAAAATCAATCGAACTTTCAGATATTAAACGTCAACTTGAAGATAAAAATTATGAGCTCGAGTTGTCGCAGGCAAAACTTGAAAAAGCTGTAAACTCGTTACTTGAAAGCCAGAACACCCTCAACTCTGTGCTTCTCAACAGTCCCGATACCATTATTGCCGTCGACCGTGATCACTGTATAATTTATACCAACCGATCCCTGCCCGGTCATACAAATACATTACATATCGGTGAGCACCTCTGTAACTACATTACTGAATCGGATCATGATAACAAATATCACAAGACGATCGACAAGGTTTTCCTTACCGGAGAACAGGCCATGCTTGAGTGTGAAATTGCTCTTCCTCAAGAGGGTACCCTTGAAATAGAATCACGTTTTGGCCCCTCTTTGATCAATGGTATAGTAAATTCGGTTATTATACTTTTTTCAGATATTACGGAACGTAAGCGAATGGAAAGAGAGCTTAAAAATATGCTCCTCGATCTCGAACGCTTTAACCGGGTTATGATAGGGAGAGAACTTCGAATTAAAGAGCTGAAAACACTTATTGTACAATTGAGAGAAAATCTTGGAAAACATATCGGTGTTATTAATAACAGCGGTGAGGTTTCCGTCCAAGAGCAGGATGATCTCATAATTGATCATGAATTTTTTGAAGAAAATGATCCTGATGAAGAAACACTGGATGATAAACTTTACCGGGAACATCAGAGAGCTATACTTCTCAACCTTGTTGAAGATGCTAACCTCGCCAGGAATGAGTTGCAGGCAATAAATTGCAAACTTGAAGAGAAGGTTAAAGAAGCAAAAGAGGCTAATGCAGCTAAAAGTCAGTTCCTTGCCAATATGAGCCATGAGATCCGAACTCCAATGGGTGGCGTTATTGGTATGTCTGATCTGCTTATTGATACAAGGCTTGATTCTGAACAGCGCAAGTATGTTGAGGCCATTATTAGCAGCGGGCAAAACCTGCTTGAAATTATTAACGATATTCTTGATTTTTCAAAGATTGAAGCAAATTGCCTGGAGCTCGACATTGTTGATTTTGATCTGCTCGAACTCCTTGAAAATGTTTGTGGAATGCTTGGATTTGCAGCACAGGAGAAGGGGCTCGAATTAACCATGGTAACTGGAAGAAATGTTCCCTTTTACTTGAAAGGCGATCAAGTTAGAATTCGACAGGTACTTATTAATCTTATCGGTAATGCCGTAAAGTTCACTCATAAAGGTGACATTATTGTAAGCGTCATGCCTGATCAGGAAACATCAACACATGTCGTGATCAAGTGTACCGTCAGAGATACTGGTATTGGTATAAAGCCTGAAAGTCTTAGTACCATATTTGAACCGTTTATTCAAGCGGACGGCTCGACAGTTAGAAAATACGGAGGCTCCGGTCTCGGGCTGTCGATTTCAAGATTTCTTGTCAATAAGATGGGTGGCAGAATCGTTGTGGAAAGCAAACACGATGAAGGTTCTCTGTTCAGCTTTGATATTTTGCTTGAAAAACAGGACAAAGCTCCTGAAACCCTGCGGTTATCTGAAAATGGAGCTACAAAACCAAGAGTTCTGGTGGTTAACAGCAATAAGAATGCAAGAGAGATGCTCTGCGATCTTCTTGATTCCTGGCAGTGTCTGTGTACGGCGACTACCAGTATTGAAGCATCTCTTGCATTAATCAACAACACTCGCAACACACTGAAGTCAGCTCAATTCTGGGATGCCATTATTCTTGATATCAATATCCAGCATACAGAGGCAGATGAGATAGAACGTTTTTTAAATGCTGTTTATACAATATCAAACTGTCAGGTTATCATGCTTGCGTCAACCATCCGATATGGAGAAATTAAAAACCGTTTCGGCACACAGGTCTTCAAATTACTCCAGAAACCTGTAAGACGAACAGAGCTTTTCAGCTCTCTTACCGATGTTCTGAGTTCTACCCGGAGAATAGATGATAGCCATGATGAACCTCATAACCTAACGGTGCAATCACAGACGCCTGCGCCAAAAAAATTTAATATTCTTCTCGTCGAAGACAGTCTGGTCAATCAAAAAGTTGCCATCTCCATGCTTCAGAAACTGGGGCAATCTCCTGATGTTGCTCCAAGCGGAAAAGAAGCGCTTGAAGCCATGGAAAAAAAAGTATACGATCTTGTTTTTATAGATTGCCAGATGCCGGAAATGGACGGATATGAAACCACAAGAATTATAAGAAACAACCCTGAGCTTTGCAAAACACCAGAAGTTCCAATTGTGGCCATGACAGCTCATGCCATGGTAGGTGACAGAGAAAAATGCATTAGTTCAGGCATGGACGATTATATCTCCAAACCAATCCGAAAAGCTGATCTTGAAACAATTCTTACCAAATATCTGGGAGATCATTGCGAACATAAACCCGATGGCCTTTCACTTTGTCGTTAAAAATCTCGCACTGGCCGAACACGTATGATACTACTCCTGGAAAAGTCGCCGCTCTGAACCCCACTGTTGTCGAAATACTGGAACCATACCCTGTTAGCTTTTCCCTCCGTCGAACTCCAGTAGATGAGATCAGTAAAACCACCAACAACCGCTTTATTGATATAAAGCTGGTTCAGCTCCGCTCTGGTCGGCAGTCGCCAATCTATAAAACCGTTAGTTTTAAGATTTTTACATTCAATTTTAGCTCGATCCCAATCCATTGAGAGATCTAAATCACTTGCAGCCGAAATGAGCCCGTGCTCACCGGTACCGTCGACATAAAAGACAATGCCTCCACCAAACTTTTCTCCAATTTTATGCGGGACTGCATACGTTACTGCTGACACAGAAACCATGCTCAAACTTATAAGCATGAAAATAATCCATAGCTTTGCGATACCTGTTTTTGCAAAGAGTTTCATAATAGTTCTCGCTAAGTTATTAGTGAAGATCAGGCAAAATATTTATAAAAACACAGGCGCCACACCCTGGGAAGATAATATTAATCACTCTGAAATAATTTGCATATCAATGCTCCTTTTACAGTATAATCATAAATAAATTAATTTCCAGAGAAAGGTTGGGTAACTCCTGCCACAGCACTGAGACCTGCTAAATTTTTTAACCTTTCCGCTGACTACTGGATGAGTCTCCAACAGCGATGCGACCTTTATCTTGCAAAGAATGCAGAGGATCTTCTGTTACAAAGCATAACCCCTTTAGCTACTCTTTGATATTCATTGTTCATGTTTGTCCTCAACACTGAAATCACTTCCCGGCATAAATTTCAGAGTATCCTTTATGTTCAATAAAGTTTTGGACATATCGATCCACCAAACGCTTATTACCTTTCAGGATCAACAGATTCTCCGCATTTTTCTCTTCAGCTGCCTTAGTGAAATTGAATGACCCAGTCAGTAAGGTGCTACGATCAATAATGATGATTTTGTTATGGGCAATAGCATGAACAGCATCGATATAGGACATGGGTACCGTTTTTGATGTAATAATGCTCTTTGGAATTACTGCGTTGTAGTGCCTTTTTTTTAAGGCATACCCCCGTCTTTACTGGCTTTACAGTGTTTTATGTATGAAGTCAGGAGGCCAATTATCTGTATTCTGGCGTATTCAGCTTTTCACTATCTCCAACGCAGGAAGTGAACTTATCAAGTCCGGCAACCTGATCGGGCAGCACGGATTCTTTTAACCGTCATTGCCCATGAACCTGAAGCAGTCATCAGGGCTTTAGCACTGATGAAGCTACGCCTCATAACTCAACATCAACTCAAGCCTCTTTTTGGCCGTTCTGTATATCCAACACAATAGTATCAGAACTAAAATCCTGTTCGTTCGGCCACATAATACCACGGTGAGCGGGACGAACGAGGCGAAAATACGATTCGTCCTGAAGTTCTTTAAACTCACTCCCACCGAAATAGGGTTTAACATCAAAAGTCTCCGAAATGCCACTACTCGTCACAATTTCAATAAGAAAATTATCCTGCGGAATAGCGCTGATGATTTTATCCATATCTCTCTCCTGTTATTTTAACGGGTCAATCTTAAAAACAGGCTCACCGGCAACCGCCAGCTTCCAATCAGCCATCAAATCTTCCTTATGAATCTCAATCCATGCCTGGACCAGTTTCATCTTGGCCAGCGGCAGACTCCCAATAAGAACTTCACCATCGTCTATAGCTATTGATGCGTGGTGGTCTCCGTATTCTGCATGGATATGCGGTCGAGCGTGCTTTTTGTTGTCATAAAAATCCATAGTCAACTGATTTTTTCAGCCCTTATCTTTTCCGAAGAGGGAAATAGTGTCTCATCGAAGAGCTCAAGGCGGTTGGAGTTCTCCCTATTACTCGCCTTTTGTGGCGGCAAAAGCGCTGGAAAGCGGCAGGAAAGAAATCTTTTGCTCAGGAAGTTCTGCATACGGGTGATCGGAAAAGACCAGTGCTTTGCCACACTCAGGATACGAAGCAAGAAAGAGATGGAGGCTCCTCAAACTGCCGGTAGCACCGCTTTTTACCTCAACCGGATGAATCCTGCCATTCAGCATACCAGAGAGGTAGCGCATCAATCCAACATCAAGCATGAGTGCCTTGATTAAGGTGGCATAACATTGGATATTTAAAAATACAAGGCAATTTGATCGTTAAGGAGATAAGCCCCTGGCTCAAGCAAGCCAAAGCCGACAGGACGGTTACAGCAGACGCTTCCCTTTTTCGGTCAAGTAATAGTGCTGTCGAGAACTGGTGGGCTTCTGGGGAATGGTCATTGCCAGAATGTTTTCCTCCAACAGCGGTTTGACATATTTGTTCCGGAACTTGCTCCGGTTTTTCCATCCCATCAACGTCATCAAGCTCTGCATAACAACTGGTTGCTCACAAAAACTTAATAATACCCCGACTTGGTCCCGACTTAGTCCCAACCTGGCACCAACTTGGTCCCGACTTAGCCCCAGCCCTCTATCTAAAGGCTCCCAGGCAGACTCTACCTTCAATGACAGCGTTCCATTCGCCTTGTAATCTTTTTTCAAAAACTGAACCTGAAACTGAAGCCCCCTCTCAAACCATTTAAAGTCGATTTCCGGATACTCTTTCAGTTCATCAGCAATCAGCTTCAAACCGTTACCCCATTGATCGATAATTCCAAGCTTTTTGAATACCGGCGCTATAACCTTGTTGCGAATATCGGACTGGCGAGCGTCCATTTCATTAAAATCTATAGAGGGCAGTAACTTGCCAGGACTGGTGATTTCAAGCATGTCGTCATAGATGGCCAGTTTGATATCTTTACCTGCAAGAGAGTAATCTCGATGAACCACCGCATTACGGATTGCCTCCCTGATGGCTATCACCGGATACTCCCAGCGGCTTTCAGTGTAGACACCTTTGACAGTCGCCCCCTTGTTGATGTGGCGAAGTACAAAATCATAGGCCGATTCCGCCTGAACAGCAATATTTCCGGCAACTGTTTTCTGGTCGATAAACTCATAAGAGGAGGTGCCTTTAAAGCGTGCACACTCTATTTTTGCGTAGGGAAAGATCTCATTTTTTACCGCACTGTCAGAGAAAAGCACATAAGCGTTTGTCGGCAATACAGAACCCTGAAAATCTTTCAGCAGCTCCAGCTTCCTCATGGCAGATTCAGTCAATTCCTCACCGGTTTTATCTTTGAAGAATCGCTGAAAATACTCAAGAGATATATCTGTAAACGGTTTGTCGTACACCAGCTCACTATCGAACGAAATATTTCTTCGCTGCCGTTCAAGCGCTGCTATGATTTCCGCATCAGCCAGGCGATTGGAAGAGCCAACCCGAATGTATGTGCCTGCCAACTTTCCCTTTGAGCGGAGGTAATAAGGCAGATTGCTGCCCCGGTATATCTGTACTTTGATGAAACGGTTACCATCAATGCCATGAAAAGAGATATCAGGAATGATCACCGGATAACAGTGGTCGTGAATGAGATTGCTGATTTGCTCTTCGAGTGCCATAACATCATCTTCGGCAATACCAGTTATCTCTCTCGGCTCATTTTTTATTCCAATAAAAAGATCCCCACCAGCATCATTGGCAAATGCCACAATGGTTTTGGCAAGATCGGAAACCGTTGGCAGTGACTCTTTAAACTCGACTCTGCGCCCTTCCGGTTGATGGATAAGTTCTCTAATCACCTCTCTTTGTAGCAAAGGCTCTTTATGTTGACGAATTCGCGGATGCCGTAGCTGGAGAGTTCGCGACCGTAGCCTGATTGTTTTACTCCCCCAAAAGGCATGCGTGGATCGGATTTTACCATGCTGTTGATAAAACAGCAGCCTGCATCAAGTTGATCGGCAATGGCAAGCGCCCTTTCAGTGTTGCCGGAAAAAACCGCTGATCCAAGTCCGTAGGGGGTATCATTGGCAATAAGCACTGCTTCACTGTCGTCCCTGGCTTCAATAAGGGTTGCAACTGGCCCGAAGGTCTCTGCGCTATAGACCTCCATCCATTTGTGAACCCCGGAGAGTAGGGTTGGCGGGTAGAAAAAGCCTTGTCCTTCAGGGATTGTGCCACCGCAAAGCAGACGGGCACCCTCGGCCACACTCCGGGTTACCTGACCATGAAGCTGCTCGCGGAGGTCGTGGCGGGCAAGAGGCCCGATCTCTACACCTTTCTCAAAAGGGTCACCCATCACCGCCGATTGCATACGTTGCAGCATGAGACGTTCAAACTGCTCAAAAACACGAGCGTGGACAATAAAGCGCTTGGCTGCTATACAGCTCTGGCCGCTGTTGAGCAGTCGCGCTGCAGCACAACTATCGACCGCCTGAGAAATATCGGCATCATCAAGCACAATGTAGGGATCACTGCCACCGAGTTCAAGCACACTGGTTTTCAGTGCTTTACCCGATTTTGCTGCAACAGCTCTCCCTGCTGCAGTGCTTCCCGTCAATGATATACCCTGAATGGCAGGATGCTCAATGATAAAACCGGTCAAACGGTCAACATCGTCAAGAGCGATATGGACTGCACTGTAGAGATGTGAAGGAAATCCGGCATCGCGGAAGAGCTGTTCAATGGCAATGGCTGAGCCGGTAACGTTGGGCGAATGCTTCAGAATAATACCGTTGCCCGCCATAATAGCCGGAGCGGCAAAGCGGAAAACCTGCCAGAAGGGAAAATTCCAGGGCATGATGCCAAGTACAAGGCCAAGAGGTTCAAATTTCACCACTCCCCTTACTCCGCCATCAAGCTTGCTCTCTTCCGGCTTTAAACATGATGCAGCATGTTCGGCATAATAGTCGCAGACCAATGCCGATTTTTCCACTTCCGCCAGGGCCTGTGAGAGGGGTTTGCCCATTTCAAGGCTTATCAGTGCGGCATGCTGCTCTTTTTCGATGCGAAGGAGTTTGGCAAGACGTTTCATCAGCATGGCGCGCTCCGGGAGGGGACGCTCACGCCAGGCAATAAAGTCCCAGTAGGAGAGGGTTATTGCTTCCCGAACTTCACCGGATGTCATGGCTGGATATTCGGCAATCGGTTCTGCTGTGGCTGGATTGACGGTAATAATCATTGGTTGAATCGGTTCAATGATGAGATAAACCAGTTAACAAATGCAGGTGAAGCACGAGGCACGAGAATCAACTCTCCCGGTCAATGCTTTCATAGATTGCAAGATAACTCTCATAACGCTCAGAATCAATATGGCCTGACTCAACTGCCGCCATAATCCCGCACTTTGGCTCTACTGTATGGGAGCATGAAGAGTAGGCGCAGTCAGGCATATAGGTGAGAAACTCTTTGAAGTAAAAGCGCAGGTTGTCGCGGGTAATGTCGGAGAGATTAAACTCTCGTATACCAGGCGTGTCGATGATGTAGCCTCCTCCAGGAAGCAGGAGCATCACGGAGTTGCTGGTTGTATGCAGGCCTTTGCCAGTCTTCTCACTCGTTTCACCGGTTTTTAAGCGATCGTGACCAAAGAGCTGGTTGATCAGGGTCGACTTTCCAACGCCAGAGTGACCGCTGAAGGCTGAAAGCTTGCCGGAAAGAGCTTTCTTGAGATGTTTCATACCACGTTTTTTTTCGGCACTGGTATAAAAAACGGTATAGCCGAGAGCTTTGTAGGGCTTCATCATCTCCTGGGTCTCCGATGTATCGTCAAGATCCATCTTGTTGACCACAATAATCGTGTCAAGCTTTTCGGATTCGGCAAAAACAAGATAGCGATCGATCAGGCGGGTATTAAGCAGAGGATCGAAGGCAGAGACCACAACAACGAGCTGATCGATGTTGGCGGCAATGACCTGTGTTTTCTCTTTGCTGCGGTTGCGGCGAACATCCCTTTTTCTGGTGAGGGCACTTCGGCGAGGCAGCACCAGCGTGATAGCTGCTTCACATAACTCGGTTCCCGTCTCAATGACTTTAAGTTCCACCCTGTCGCCAACGGCAACCAGTGAGGTATCGCCATTGCCGGTTTTTGTGCCGGGAAAGGTGCGGGCGCGGAACTCGGTTCCGTCGTCGGTAACAACAATATAGGATGCACCGGAAACCTCTGTAACAACTCCAGCGTGGGCCGGTTCATGCCCGCTTTTCATATCCATGTTCATGTTCAAACTGCTCTTCTCCATTCCGTTCCTCTATTCCGTTAAAATCTACCCGATATCAGCAAGTGTGGAACGTTCACGATAATAGCGCTCATAATAACTCCTCATCATGCTGTGACCGGGGTCCTGCAGGCGGCCATCCTGTTCAACAAGTTTGAATGCCGCAGAGCGGGCTGACTGCATGATATCAAAATCAGAGTTCAAGTCGGCAATCCTTAATCCGCTCAAGGTTCCAGACTGCTCTTTTCCGAGAATATTGCCTGCGCCCCTTATTTTAGCATCAATTTCGGAGATGAGAAAGCCGTCAGTCGTTGATACCATTGCATCAAGCCTTTCGAGAGCTTCGTCCGTAAGCTTTGCATAGAGGAGAAAACAGGTGGAGCGGTGCTCTCCCCGGCCAACCCGACCTCTGAGCTGGTGCAGCTGGGCAAGGCCAAAGCGATCGGCATGCTCGATAATCATGACCGTAGCATTCGCCACATCAACACCAACCTCAATAACTGTTGTGCCCACCAGAATATGAAGCTCTCCCCTCCGGAACTGCCCCATCACCTCCTCTTTCTGGTCGGGCGTCATCTGACCGTGAATCAATCCAAGACGAAGATCAGGAAAAACTTCCTCAGAGAGCTGCTGATAACTTTCCACGGCGGCTTTCATGTCCATTTTTTCTGACTCCTCAACAAGAGGATACACAATATAACCCTGCCTTCCTTCCGCCACCTGCGAACGAAGAAAATCATAGACCTTCGGGCTCTCTTTTTCACTGATGCGATAAGTTTTCACCGGTGTGCGACCGGCTGGCATCTGACGGATAACCGATACATCGAGATCTCCAAAAACACCCATGGTAAGCGTTCGTGGTATGGGCGTGGCCGTCATCAGGAGCACATGGGGATTTAGTGACTTCTCCTGGAGCGCCTTGCGCTGCAGCACTCCAAAGCGGTGCTGTTCGTCAATGATAACCAGTCCGAGGCTTGCATAGCTGACCCCTTTTTCAATCATGGCGTGAGTGCCGAGAGCGATAGTGATCTCTCCGGAACTGAGGCCTGCAAGAACCGCCTGCCGCTCTTTTTTACCCTGCTTGCCTGTCAGGAGGCCGACATGAAGACCGAGAGGCTGGAAAAAACGCTTCATGCCGAGATAGTGCTGTACAGCAAGAATCTCGGTGGGAGCCATGAAGGCTGACTGAAGACCGTTATCAACCGCAAGAGCCATGGCAAACATCGCAACAATGGTTTTGCCTGAACCGACATCTCCCTGCAGAAGGCGGTTCATGGGGCTGCCGCTTTTCAGATCGCGGTATATTTCGCGCACGGCATGTTTCTGGGCATCAGTCAACTCGTATGGAAGAGCGGCATAGAGCTTTTCGGTAACTGTACCGGAATGGGTAAACCTGACCGCTGATTTGATCTGCCGGATCTCGTTGTGGCGGATGGCAAACAAGAGCTGAGCATAAAAAAGTTCACTCCACTTCATACGGTACCGCGCCCGGGCAAGCGACTTATGCGATGAGGGAAAATGAATTTCACGATAGGCCTCGGGAAGCGGAAGCAGGTTGTACTCTGAAAGCATGGAGGAGCTGAGGGTCTCCTCTTTACCCGGTACAATCGCTTCAAAGGCCCGGACAATAAGGTTGCGCATCTGCCGGGAGGTGAGGCCAGAGAGTTTCATAGCCTCGCTTGTGGGGTAGAGTGGTATAATCTTGCCGGTATGATAGAGATCAAAATCGCTGGCTACCCCATCACTCACTTCATGAGGGGTTAAACTGAGACGATCGAAATCGGGATGCTGCATCTGAGCCTGATGACCAAACCTACTCACCTTGCCATACACAGCAAGCGCTTCGCCCGGAAGCACAGTTCGGGAGAAATAGCGCACTCCCCTGAACCAGGTGAGTTCAAGCACGCCCGTTGCATCACCAAGCCACACCTTGAAACGTGCCCGTCCGGGACTCTCCCCCTCAACCTGGGTTTTCAATACCTTACCAACAACGGTTACGGTTTCACCTCCCACAAGGGTTCCGATGCTTTTCATGGCTCGCCGGTCAAGATATCGGCGCGGAAAGTAATCAAACAGGTCATCGATGGTAACAATACCAACCTCTTTAAGGATTGATGCCTTTTTCGAGCCGACTCCTTTCAGGTAGATTATTGAGGTAGCACCGGTCATATTAATGGTTGTAACTGGATTGAAATTCTTGTATATTTGCACCTTTACAATTTTATTGCCGGTCATTTCATTTATTGTACGACAAAGAGAACGAAAGTCATGAAACAAGATATTCATCCAAAGTATACAACCGTTACCGTTAATTGCGCCAACTGCGGCAACTCCTTCGAAACACGTTCAACCCGCCCGACCATTAAGGTTGACATCTGCTATAACTGCCATCCGTTCTATACCGGAAAACAGACACTTGTCGATACCGCAGGACGCGTCGAACGCTTCAACAAGCGCTTTGCAAAAGCCACAATAGGACATGCAAACGCTCAATAATAAAGAACGTTGCACTTTTTTTTGGAACCAGCACTAACCTATCGGAATCGCTATGAGTGTCAGAGAGGTTTATCAGAGAACTGAGCCCAAGATGAAAAAAACTATTGAGGCTTTTCAGCATGAAATTGCTTCAATCAGAACAGGAAAGGCTACAACGACCCTGCTTGATCGAGTCAAGGTGGAGGCTTATGGTCAGCAGATGCCACTGAAACAGGTTGGCAATGTAGGGGTTCTTGATGTTCATACCCTTATGGTGCAAATCTGGGATAAATCGATGGTTTCTGCTACGGAAAAGGCTATCCGCGATGCCAACCTCGGACTCAATCCGGCAGCTGACGGCCAGAATATAAGAGTAAGCATTCCACCACTTACCGAAGAGCGACGCAAAGAGTTTGTCAAGCTCACCAAGAAATTCGGGGAAGACTCCAAGGTTTCCCTGCGCAATCTTCGCCGAGACATGATTCACGAGATTGAAAAACTCGAGAAAGATAAGTCGATCAGCGAAGATGATAAAAACAAAGGGAAAAAGGATGCGGACGAGATGCTGCACAAGTTTGAAAAACAGCTTACCGAGCTGATTGTGCTGAAAGAGAAAGAGATTATGGAAGTTTAAAAAAATTTCTGCGTTCTGAGGTGCGAGTGCTGATTTTCAGGAGAAAAGATGGATTCTTCGGCAGCGCCTCAGGATGACAGTGCAAGGCTACTCTTCGAAATACTCCTTCATTTTCTGGAACATCTCTTTTTTTCCAAGCAATCCGCTGATCATGCCAAGCACTGTTGCTGCTCCTGCAGCAAAGAAAAGTGGCCTGGCGGAGATGTTGTTGGTATAATAGATCGCCGGGATTCCCCGCTCTTTGGCAAAACTATCAAGAGAGGTGGTACCGATCACCAGATCAGGTTCATAATCAATCACAGCCTGCATATCCTCCTCAAGATATTTCCGGTAACGGATTTCTGTACCAAGCATCGACAATACCTTGTGATCTTCCTCTCCAAGTGACATCCTTGCAATGGAGGTTGAGGCATAGGGCACCTCAAGGCCGGCCTCAAGCAGAAGACGAACAAGCGGCAATTCATTACCTTCATAGCCAGCAACTATAACTTTGCCCTTCAGATGTTTGAACTGGGCTAGCACAGCGCGTGCTTTCTCGCCCTCCTCTTCGGCAACGGTCTGAACAGTCACAGGATCAAGATCAAGCGCTTCTCCAATGCGGCGTATCCATTGCACGGTTGTATTCGCTCCGATCGGATTCCCCTTGACAATCTTTACTCCCTTCGCTTCGAGCAGAGAGACCGATCTTTCATAAAATGGATGCAGCACAGCACAGGCCTCAGCCTGCCCTGCCTCGATATAGTCCTCAAGCGCTGTTCCCGGCAGTGTGATTACCGACTCAACACCAATTTTCTGGAGAATAGCGCCTATAGTCATGGCATCGACGGGAAATATCTCCCCAAGCACAACCAGTGATTTTGCTTTTTTATGATCATCAAACCGTGCAAAGCGCTTCAGAAGCGTTGCAACAGCAACATCTTTTGCTTCCGGATGCGTCCTGATCTGAAAGGCAGGCAGACGAACCAGAACCACCTCTGCGTTACCAGCTTTCCGTGGCAAAAGTTCTTCGGCTATCCCTGCAGTTTCAGCAACACACGTGCTGACAACGGGAATAAATTTCACCGCCGGATCGAGGGCAATAGCCTCTATGGTACGCCTGAGATCGTCAATCATTGTTCCGCCTGAAATCTGAACATTCATGAGTTCAGGCGATATAAGAGATTTACGTGCAGCGTAAAAATGAGAAACAAAGGTCAGTCCGTAAAGGCAGCCCTGATCGGCGACCAGACAAACCTGAACGCCGTCGATTCTTGTCAGTACCCTCAGTCCACCGAATGCAGGACACATTGACTGAGGGTGCAACGTTTTACAACCCTTTTTTTCCATAAAAAACACCTTTTTTTGAAACCTGTTGAATAGAGGCGCTGCCCGCATTTTTTTTTTGCATACCCTTGAGAGACTCTGCCGCACCATCACGGTTTGCATATTTGCCAGTCATGACTCTGTAATATTTCACAGCATTGGCAGATACCGGCCAGACATAAGCTATAATGCCCTCAGCATGTAACCGTTCCAGCTCATTCTGTGCAGTTCGTTCTGACCGAAAGGTTTCCAGTACAATGGTATACTCTCCTTTTTCCAGAACAAGAGAATCGGCAGTACTCCCTGTAGAATGCACAGCAGGAGCCGGTTGATCCCGGACAGTAACCCTCTCTTTATGAACCGCAGGAGTTACTCTGCTCTCTACCTGTTGCTGTGTTGAAATTAAAACTCTGGAGCCAAATTTCCCGAAATTGAGAGCGGCAAGCACAAGCAGCCCTAAAGCAAGTGCTGAAAGAGAGAGTATGATGACGCGGTGATTCTTACTCTCTTTATTGTCCTGCGAACTATCATGCAGGGGAAGCATAACTTCTTCCAGATTCTGATACTCCCTATTAAAAAGCTCTTCCAGAGAGCGTTCGGGAATAAAGCTATAGACTGCCTCTGCAAGAGAAAAACGACCCAGTCCATTGATTCGCAGCTCTTTTTGCTGCTTGATCGCTTTGGAAAACACAATGGCAAGAGTACGACCCAAACGCTCGGCTTCAGAGAGATTCATCATCATGCGTGTAACAGCAATACGCACAGTATCATCTGCACCGGAAATCCTGCTGTCGAACGTCAGCCTGTTACTGGGAGGGATATAAGTGACGCCTGATGCATTACTTTTTTTTTTCAAGGCAAAATGCGTCACTGTAAACGCGCCAAGCCCCGCGACTGAAAGTTTCCGTACCGCAAGAAGTTCGGAAACCATGGCGCTGAAAAAACGGTTCAGAAGACGCACTGCCTCTTGCCGGTCGATAGCAAGCAATTCAGCCAGTTCTTCTGTCAGCTCAGGGTTTATCATAGAATCAGGGTAGCAAAATAACTGCTCAAGAGCTTACGTTTGTTGGGTATTTTTCCTGGTGCCTTTTTTTACTACAGGAAGGAGTGAGCGAAGGGCTTCATGTACAGCTTCGTGATCGGGGAAATATTTGGCCACATCGGGATCGATAACAACAACATTTTCACCCTCTGCATATCTCCTTGCATACTTTCCCTTGACGCCACTACTGAAATCATATTCTTCAAGGATATCAGGTTCATCAGGCATTACTTTCATAGTATGACCTGTTTTCGTTCATTGCTTTTTCCTTTTTCAATATTCCACTCAAAAGATAACATATTTTACATTGTTTGCATCTTACTGCAAGTATAGCCAATGATTTTGACTTTCATTTGGAATACCCCAAATTGAGAACGTTTATTGAACAAAATTTTATATATTTTAATAAATTACTGATATCAAATAGTGATACTGTTCTGTGAATAAAAATCAACAGGAAATTTTAAGGCAAATCTTTGAAGATCCCATACGTGCTGATGTGCAATGGAATGACATTGAAAAGCTGTTACGGGGAGTGGGAGCAGATATCAGTGAAGGAAAGGGATCAAGAGTGCGTATTTTCCTTAACGGTGTACGTGCAGTTTTTCACAGACCCCATCCTGAAAAGGAAACAGATAAGGGCGCACTCAAATCAATGAGACGTTTTTTACAAGAAGCAGGAGTTGAAAGCAATGCTAAATTATAAAGGATACACCGGACATATTGAGTTTGATGATGAGGCTGGACTTTTTCATGGAGAAGTAGTCGACACGAAAGATGTTGTCACATTTCAAGGAAAGAGTGTTGAGGAGATTGTGCAGGCTTTCAAGGATTCTGTTGATGATTATCTCGACTTTTGTAAGGAGCGTGGAGAAAAACCGGATAAACCGTTTTCCGGCAAATTTGTTCTGAGAATGGAGCCGGCACTTCATCATGCAATTCACGTAAAAGCTATAAAAGCAGGAAAAAGTCTTAATAAATGGGTCAATGATATTCTCGAAACCGCCTGAGTAACGTTTATTTCCAATAAATACGAAGAGATACACAGTGTCACCTGCATACCCTCATAGCTCTTCCAAAGAGATTCTTTCTGTCAGCGAACTAACACAACAGATCAAAACCAGGCTGGAAACTCTTTTTCCACAAGTTAAGATCAAAGGTGAAATATCAAATTTCAAGCGCCACAGTTCCGGGCACACTTACCTGACACTGAAAGATGAGGGTGCCCAGATTACGGCTGTGATCTGGAAAACCACAGCGAGCCGTCTTGCTGTTACGCTGAGGGATGGCATGAGTGTTGTTGCTGAAGGTCGTCTTGAGGTCTATCCTCCCTCCGGACGTTATCAGCTCATCTGCACATCGATCACGGAAGCGGGAGTGGGTGCGTTGCAGCAGGCCTATGCCGAACTGCTTCAGAAACTTGCAAAAAGAGGTTATTTCAGCACTGAACGAAAACGAGCGGTGCCTGAAATTCCTGAAACCATCGGACTTATCACCTCTCCTACCGGAGCGGTCATCGAGGATATGAGCAAAGTGCTGGAGCGAAGATTTCCTGCGGCAAGAGTTCTTCTCTATCCAGTCAGTGTTCAGGGTGCAAATGCTGCTGAAGCGGTTGCATCAGGGATAGCCTATTTCAACAATACAAAAAAACAGGGCCACCGACCTGAAGTGATTATTATTGCCAGAGGTGGCGGTTCACTGGAAGATCTGCAAGCCTTCAATGGAGAACTTGTTGCCAATGCCATCTATCACTCAGCACTGCCAGTCATCAGCGCCATCGGTCACGAAACCGATCTCACCATTGCTGATATGGTTGCAGACCTCAGAGCAGGAACACCCTCCATTGCTGCAGAGCTTGCAGTTCCAGATACCGGGGAGCTGCTCCGGCATATCGACAATCTTCAATCACGGCGGGAGAGCCTCCTGCTCGGAAAGCTTGATGGTGCAGAACGACAAGTCTATTCGATCTGCAGCAGCTATGCATTCAACCGCCCTCTTCTGCAGATGCAGCATTTTGATAACCGGCTCAACACTCTTATCGATCAAATGTCGAGAAGAATCAAGAGCGGATATAGTGAAAAGGTACAACAATATGCTTCCACCCGTCAGCAGCTGGCGCTCCTTGATTACAGAAAAACTCTTGAGAGAGGCTATGTCCTTGTGAAAAAAGAGGGAAAATTTATGACCGGCACAAAAAAGCTGCACCCGGCCGATGATGTAGAGCTTCTGTTTCATGACGGGGTGCTTCCAGCGGTAATCAGCCAGGCGAAGCGTCCCTGATTATTCGGCGAACCAGTTCAAGGTCCTCGAAAGTGTTGACCCCAGGCTTATCAATGAGCGTTGTAATACACTGTATACGGAACCCGTTTTCAAGCAGCCGGAGCTGCTCAAGAGATTCAGCCTCTTCAAGCATCGATGGAGGAAGTCCTGCAAATTTTTCCAGTACCACCGCACTGAAGGCATAAAGCCCGACATGGCGATAACAGGTTGTCGTTGAGAGCATATTGCGCCTGAAAGGTATCGGAGAGCGCGAAAAATAGAGGGCAAAACCCTTAGAGTCCATAACCACCTTCACCACATGGGGATCATCAATCTGTGCATTGTCATCGGGGTGCAGAGGAAAGACAAGTGTTGAGCAATCGGGAGGTTGAGGGGAAAAAAATGGTTCAAGGGCAAGATCGATATTCTCCGGAGAGATCAGTGGCTCATCACCCTGCAAATTAAGAAAAACATCTCCCCTTATCTGCCGCGCAGCTTCAGCAATGCGTTCAGTCCCGCAGCTCGCATGAGGGGAGGTCATAACCACCTCCGCACCACGCTCTTCAAGAACAGCTGCTATCTCAAGGCTATCAGTAGCAACAACAACCCTCTCTGCCAGACGCGATTTCAGCGCCTGACGCCAGGTGCGCACAATAAGCGGTTCACCACAAAGATCGGCCAGCATTTTTTTTTCAAGACGGCTTGAATCAAGCCTTGCGGGAATGAGAATAACAGCTTTCATTTATTCATGTCTATCAACAATAGGATTCGAAAAATGGGGCCGCTGCTTCTAAACTTATCCCTTCAAGCATTACCGTTTTTGTACGCGAAGTGTTGCCGGATATGATATGAACCCGGGAAGCGGGAATGCGGAAAACCTTGGAAAAGAGCTCACAGCACTCCTTGTTGGCGGCATCGTCGACCGGGGCGGCTTTAAGGCTAACCTTCAAACCACCGTTATAGATGCCGCAAATTCGGCTTTTTGATGAGCGGGGCTGTGCCTTGACAATAAAAACCACATTGCCGTTCTTTTCGCGAAGCTCCACCACCATTCGACAGCTATCCGATTACCTTGGGCACCTTGAAAAAGCGATCCTGCTTATCAGGAGCATTCTGCAATACTGCGGTTGAGGCAAGCGCTTGAAGCTCAACATCATCCCGAAGCACGTTGATGTGGTCATGAATACTGCTGAGCGGTCTAACGCCTTCGGTATCAACTTCATTGAGCTTTTCAACATAGCGCAGAATATTGTTGAGCTCACTGGTCATTGTCAGCATCTCTTCATCCGTAAACCTGAGTCTCGCCAATTCAGCGATATAGGCAACATCTTTCGTTGTAACCGACATAAATATGGATCAAAATAATTAAACGATGCTATCAATCGGATGATCAAACATGATACATCCTTCACAAAAGACTATAGCCTACAAATACCAAATTTCTCCTCATCAATCCTGTTTTTCGGGCGCTTTTCAATCGACATATATGATCGCTCTTCTTCGCCGAGATAGATCTGGCGTGGTCTTGCAATTTTCTGCTCAGGATCCTTAACCTGCTCAGTCCACTGTGCAAGCCATCCTGGAATCCTGCCGATCGCAAAAAGAACCGGAAACATATCAAGAGGAAAACCCATTGCCTGATAGATCAGCCCTGAATAAAAATCAACATTGGGATAGAGCTTGCGACTGACAAAATAATCGTCTTCAAGTGCAATTCTTTCAAGTTCAAGTGCAATATCGAGCAGAGGGCTGCTCCCTGTTTCCTCAAACACCTCAAAAGCAATTTTCTTGATGATTTTCGCACGAGGATCGTAATTTTTATAGACCCTGTGACCAAATCCCATTAAACGTCCTTCCCCATCCTTGACTGATTGAATAAAGTCAGGCACCTTGTCAAGCGAGCCAATTTTCTTAAGCATATGAATAACCGCCTCATTTGCTCCGCCGTGCAAAGGGCCATAAAGCGCCGCGCAACCTGCTGCTATCGCGGAAAAAGGATCTACGCCAGAACTGCCAACAGCCCGGACTGCATTTGTTGAACAATTCTGTTCATGATCGGCATGAAGGATAAAGAGAACATCAAGAGCGTGCTCAAGAACCGGGTTCGGCTTGTAGTGCGGCTCGGTCATTTTGAACATCATTGAGAGAAAATTACCGGTATAGCTCAATTCATCTTCAGGAATAACATAGGGAAATCCCATGCTGTGACGGTAACTCATTGCAGCTATGGTAGGTATCTTGCCAATAAGGCGGCGTACCTGCACCTTTCGTGACTCTTCATTGTTAATATCCTTGGCATCTGCATAAAACGTCGACAGAGCACCAATGGTACCTACAAGAATACCCATCGGATGGGCATCATAACGGAATCCATCCATAAACTTGATAACATTGGCATGAGTCAGGGTATTGCTCCGTATGTTGTAGGTCCAGACAGCCAGACGTTTCATGTCGGGAAGTACTCCTTTGATAAGAAGGTAGGCAGTTTCAAGAAAGGTGCTTTTTTCGGCAAGCTGCTCAATAGGATAGCCGCGATAACGCAAAATACCCTTATCCCCATCTATAAAAGTGATATTACTTTTACAGGAAGCAGTGTTCAGATAACCGGGATCATAACCCAATAAACCGAAATCATCAGGTGATACCTTAATCTGCCGGAGATCAATGGTGCGAATTGTCCCCTGCTCAATAGGAAAATCATAAGATTGCCCTGTACGGTTATCAGTAACTGTCAGAGAATTTTGGAGGTCTGTATCTGCCATAATTGTACTGTATTGATTGTTTTAAAGCATTTACCGCTAACAAAAACAACGTCCTGCCATGCACAACACGCGCAAAATAATTGTGTTCGTGCGTAGCGCACAAAGTTATAAAAATCCAGCTAAATACGGAGAACGAAAAGCCGCTTTTTTTAAATAACAGTAAGAACGCCGAAATTACTTTCAAGGTAAGGCGCACCATAAAAAAAGAGATAAACGGAAAATACTTTTTGGATATTAAGTATTAGATCAATACATTTACTACCTCTTTAATGGAGCTGTAGCTCAGTTTGGTTAGAGCGCCTGCCTGTCACGCAGGAGGTCGCGGGTTCGAACCCCGTCAGCTCCGCAACCAAAAAAGCCTTCCTTCTGGAAGGCTTTTTTGGTTTAAACAATCGACAAAAAGAAAAAAAACTACCATCACACTTTTTTCCGTTTGTCACGAACGTAGATTGTTTTTGACTGGCCTTCCCCAGTAATCCGTTCATCGAAATCGAACAGTTTTGTCGCAGCCAGTAATTCTCCCAATTTGGTGTAGCCGTAATTGCGCGGATCAAACTCGGGTGATTGTTTTGCTATATTGCTTCCCGTCGCTGCAAGATGTGCCCAGCCGCTTTCATCCGATGAGGCTTCAACCGCATTTCTCAATAACCGCACCAGTCTGGTATCCTGTTTCAGTTCTACGGATGTTTTTATTGCAATCGATTCACTTTCATTGATTTTTGCGCGAAGCACTTCGATATAAATAAATTTGTCACAGGCAGAAACAAACGCTGCAGGTGTTTTTTTCTCTCCGAAACCGTAAACAATCAACCCTGACTCCCTGATCCTCGACGCAAGTTTTGTAAAATCACTGTCGCTGGAAACAATGCAGAAGCCTTGAAACTTACCGGTGTATAAAAGGTCCATGGCATCAATAATCATGGCGCTGTCTGTGGCATTTTTCCCTTTGGTATAACCGAACTGCTGTATGGGTTGAATCGAATACTCCAGCAGCACCTCTTTCCAACTTCTCAGAGCTGTCGAGGTCCAGTCACCATATATCCTTTTAACACTGGATGTTCCATATTTTGCAACCTCAGCAAGAAGAGCTTCAATAATTGTTGCCTGTGTGTTATCGGCGTCGATAAGCACTGCCAGACGCTCTGTTTTTTCTACGGCCATGACACCGTCCGTGCTTTTGTTAGTTAAGATTTTACCTTAAACCCCTGCGCCTCGATAACCGCTGTAATAGTTGTTACGCTGACCATTTTCGGATCATAATCAACAGCTACAATCCCTGTGAGTTGGGACGCTTCAACCTCTATGATCCCTTCAAGATCTTCAAGGGCTTCCGTAACAAGCAGTTCACAATTGCTGCATTTCATGCCGTTTACCTGTAACTCTTTTTTCATGGCGTTGGTAATAAAATTCGTTGTAACCCTTTTAAAAAGCTCAACAGACTCCCGAGACATTAATTCAATAAAAATAAGTTACGTACACTGCCATCAAATCGGAAATATTTATGTCAAATCCTTATTGAACTTCATCAAGATTGGCAGATCACTCATAGAGTGAGTATATTAATGTACTATGATAAAATCATTACCACATTCAAGAGTCGGTATTCAACGTATACCTCTCCTTCTTCTGCTTGCCAGTCTGACTTTGCTGGCTTCATGCAGCAGTTCACCAAGTGACCTTAAAACCCTGCAGCAGCAGGTCTGGAAAAACCCGAAAGATGCTGGAGCTTATATGCTTCTCGGAAACGGGTATGCACGAAGTGAGCGTTACAGCGAGGCAGCGGAAGCATATAAGAGTGCACTTGCAATCAATCCCAAACTTGATGAAGCCAATCATGCACTTGGCGCCGTAGCGTTCAATCAGAAAAACTATACCGAATCACTGAAATATTTTCAAAAACACCTCGAGCACGCTCCAAAAGACTCTCTTACGCTCTACGATATCGGCAATGCCTATATGCAGCTGAAAGAGTTCGACAAAGCCGCCAAATCTTACAGCGAAGCCATTGATAACAGCGAATCATTTACAGAGGCTCACTACAATCTTGCTATCTGCTATCTCAATACAGGACAAAGAGCTGAAGCTCAATCGATTTATGAATGGCTTCTTAAGAAAAACAATTATCTTGCTGTATCTCTGCAAAAGCATTTCAAAAAAGATACCATACGATGATTGGGCCGCGTTGTGATTACTGACCAGTTTTACATAACAAATACTGAAATTAAAGTTTTTTTCCCTCATTGGAAACCGTTACTGATGAATTGTTGTAGAGTATGGTACAAGAAACGGACTATAGCAGTGTTTGAGAGTTACAATGCCGACAAACGCATATGAGTGAGCACCACAGGATCATTACACCTTCAGAGGAACCTTTATCCATATTCAAGGCAGTTTCAAAGCTTCAGAAAGCTTTAAGCCTTTTTGAAGACGAGATCCCCTCACAGGATCACCGTGCCAGAAATCTGCTTGTAACGTTCACTCAGCCTGTTCTCCCTGCAGACATAGCTGGATGGCTTTGCCGTCAGACGGTATTTCCTAAACTGCTATGGATGAACAGGGAAAAGGATTTTTCAGTTGCAGGCATCGGCATTGCAGATACCATACGGTTTGATGGAACTGGAAATAATGAAACCTCTTTCCAGCAATTCGGGCACTCCATGGCGGATAAAGAACCCTGCGCACGCTACTTTGGAGGGTTTCACTTTAATAACCAGGAAAAGCAGGAACCTATCTGGCACAAGTTTCCCTCGTTTTCTTTTGTGCTTCCACTTGTCCAGTTAACCGTTGAAAACAATACCTTTGCATTTTCATGCAACCTTTGGCTTGAAAAGAGCGATGACCTTGGTATAAAAATCAGTGCCATCAGGGAGATCCTTGACCGTGTTATTTCCGATTCGGATTGTTCAGCCATGAAACTGCCCGAACTTCTGGATCTCTCCTATAACCCGGATGAGAAAAACTGGATTGAACAATGTCAAAAAGCACTGCAGACCTTTAACTCAGGCGGCATGGAAAAAATCATGCTTGCCCGCCAGACTGTGCTTGAATTCAGCAGCAGCTTTTCGCCACTCCTTTTTTTGCTGCAGTATCCCTATCCACAGAATGCGGTCTACAGGTTCTACTTTGAACCGGCTGAAAATCAAGCTTTTTTCAGCTTTTCCCCTGAACGCCTCTACAGAAGAGAGGGCAACATACTGCTCACTGAGGCCCTTGCTGGAACCTGTTCAAAAGAGAGCATCAATGGCAGTGACTTGGAGGCTTCTGAAACACTGTTGAGTTCAGAAAAAGATATCCGGGAGCATAAATTCGTCAAGGACATGATCTATCAGGAACTGTTCAAAATATGCAGCGATATTGATATGCCTGAAGATGTCCAGGTACTGCAGCTCAATCGTCTTGCACACCTCTACACCCGTTGTACCGCAAAACTTAAACCTGAATTCGAGAGTGACAGCGCCGTACTGAAACTCCTCCACCCTACTCCAGCTGTAGGCGGAGTGCCAAAAATCGAGGCCATGCAGCATATCATGGATCTGGAGCCCTTCAGCAGAGGCTGGTATGCCGGACCTGTGGGCTGGATAAGCCGGGATGCCGCTGAATTTTCCGTTGCTATCCGTTCAGCCCTTGTCAATGGTCGTTTTGCCTATCTTTACTCCGGTGCCGGCCTTGTCAAAGGCTCAAATCCATTTTCTGAATGGGAAGAGGTTGACCAGAAAATTGGGGATATTCTCGCCATAACGCGCATGGAAGTATGAATTCCCGCGAAATAACCTCACTGTGGAGTAGTATCGTTATTGAAGAGCTGATCCGGCAGGGTGCAGAATTTTTCTGTATCTCACCCGGCTCTCGCTCGACACCTCTTACGGTTGCCATTGCAAGAAACCCTAAGGCACGGTGGAAAATGTTTGTTGATGAACGTTCCGCTGCTTTTTTTGCTCTCGGCTATGGACGGGCAACCGCCAGACCGGCAGTGCTGATCTGCACTTCAGGGACGGCTGTTGCCAACTACTTCCCTGCCGTGGTTGAGGCTTCAATGGACTTTCAACCAATGCTTATCCTCTCTGCCGATCGCCCTTTTGAGCTGCTTGAGTGCGGCGCGAACCAGACCATCAGGCAGGAAAACATGTTTGGCAGCTATACACGGTGGAATATGCAGCTTCCTCTGCCATCAAGAGAGGTTCCACTGAAAGCTCTGCTCTCGACCATTGCTTATGCGGTTGCCAAAACAGCTGGATCGCCAGCAGGTCCAGTACATCTGAACCAGCCCTTCAGAGAGCCGCTTGAGCCGGAGATCCCCGATCTGAATGATACATGGCTTGAACATCATCAAGAGTGGCTGAAAACCGGCAAACCCTCTGGACTTTCGGTATTTCCCGAAAAACATCCTGATACCACAACAGTTGCTATGCTGCGCAAAGCACTTTCAGCAGCAAAACAGCCACTGATTATTGCCGGTAGCATGCATAGCGCTGAAGAGGCTGAAGCGGTCATGGAACTTGCTCTTGACCTCCAGGTACCCCTCTATGCCGATTTTTCATCGGGAATGCGCCTGAAAAGCGGTATCCTGCCGTGGCAGCTAGCATTTCAGTTACCCACGTTTATCAGACAGTTCAGGCCAGATATTGTCCTCCATTTTGGTGGCCATATCATCGAAAAACATCCTGCCTCGGCCCTCCGGGAGTGGAAGCCAGAGCACTATATCGTCATACGACCCCATGCCAACCGATTTTCTCCCGATCATAACGTAACCCTAAGCATTGAAGCTTCACTTGCCTTGACCTCAGCCAGCCTCAAAGGTTCCCGTACAACCTTGTCCGGCATGAACATGGAGCGTACACAAGAGTTCTTCAGATTGGCTGGTGAAGAGATTGATGCTGAAACCCTCTCTCTGCAGCCAGTTACCGAAATTTCAGCAGCCCGACTGACCTCGCGCCTTATCACCGAACAACAGCTGCTCTTCGTTTCAAACAGCATGCCGGTCAGAGACATCGACAACTACGGCGTCACCAGCCATCAGAACGGCATCACATGTGGCCTCAACCGCGGAGTAAGCGGCATAGACGGCATTCTCTCCACAACTTCAGGATTTGCCGCAGGACACAACAAACCGGCAACACTGCTCATCGGCGATATCGCCTTTCTGCACGACATCAATGCCCTTTCACTCCTCGGCAACCTCTCTGTTCCCCTGCAGATCATTGTCCTGAACAACAACGGCGGAGGCATATTCTCCTTCCTGCCTGTTTCCGGATACAGCGATGTGTTTGAAACCCACTTTGCCACACCCCAGAACTACAGTATCCACTCTGCGGCACAAACCTTTGGTGTGGACTACGCATGCCCGCAGACAAACGGTGAATTCATTGAAATCTATACCGCCGCTTCCCGGAGCAACCGGAGCATTGTTATAGAAATAAAAGGATCCCGACAGGAAAACCTCCAGCAGCACCGCGCACTGCAGGGAAGAATCAATGCTCTTGCTGAAGAACATCTATTCGTTCTGTAACCGAAAGCTAAAAAAAATTGTCACGCACTATTGTTCATGAGATCATATCTGTGACAAAGGCGTAAGATCGCGCAATTCCGGCAGATCGGCTGCGAGCCAATGTCGGGTAACCCAATTGGGCTCGCCTGTCGGCAGATCACTGTCATCCTCATAGCGAAACCATTCGGTCAGTTCACCCTCGCCATCCCAGCGATTTTCGTTGAGAGACCATGACAACCACGAACTTCCAGCGGCTGATCTTACAAAAAACTCAACTCCCGAGTCTGCATCCCATAGCCGAGCGGTGCTATCATCGCCTGCTGTCACGATGCGCTTCCCGTCCGGAGAAAAGGCGCACGCCAGAATCAAGCCTGAATGACCTATAAGACCTGCTATTCGAGGTTTTACGGGTAACAACCCTGAACTTGAAGCGAAACCATGTGATCGTGGCCATGTGGTGCCAGTCAGATCGGCTGACGCAAAATTTGCTTTTGCAAGTTGAGCTTCTGCAAGCCTTGTCAGACGTATTCTTGCACCAGAGAAGTCCGTATTGGAAGCCTGGAGATACCGCAGGTCGGCACCATCAAAACAGGCATTAATACATTTTGCATGGTTCAGGTCAAGATGCTGACCTTTGATTCGTAGAAGGCTGGTACCAACGAGACTTGCTTCTGCAATGCACGCATTGTCAAGCATAGCATCGTCAAGTCGAGCCCCATCAAAACTGGCTTTTTCAAGAACAGCGTTAGAGAGAGTAGTACCACAAAGGTCGGCATTGCTAAAATCAATCTCATCAGCACAAAGCAATGTCAGATTTTCGCCGGAAAGCTGAGCACCTTTCAAATGTGCTTTTGGAGGGATCATTTGCTTTTGTACCAAGCGAAGCTGCTCCGGAGCCAATAATCGCCGACGTGATCTTTGCTCTTGTGGGATGGCCTGGAAACGGTACTGTGCAGTACGATAAGCAATCAGAAGGGCATTCTCGGAGGTGACTTCAGTATAGGGGTTTGCAAGAATGGTACGGATTGCACCGACCAATTTATCGAAGCTCTCTTTCGCTGATTCAGTCAGGTTAAGCAGAAATGTGGTGGCTTCAGGATTGATACGGCCAAAGGTCAGAGCTTTGGCGAAATGCCCCTCCTGAAGGGCGCGAAAGAGTGCCCGGGAAAAAAAGAATTCGAGAAAGCTTCTGTGCGAAAAGCGGTAATAGCCGTCAGCACTGCGCACAAGAAAAGTTGCGGTACGCAGTTCAAGGTCAACCCGTTCACTGTCGAGGCTGCGGGCAAGTCTACCTTCATGATGAAGCAGCGCGGCGAGGTCGGTGTAGGGAATCTGATTACGCGGTCTGATCCAAAGTTCACAAGCCATGCGTTCGAGCAGATCCCGCATGTGATCAACGTTTACCTCTCCCTGAGTCAGACGGACCGTGTTCAACCAGCGGGTTGTGTAAGTCAGGTAGAGTGACCCGGTAGTTACTTTCTCTCCCTGTTTTATTAGATCGGGAAGAGTCGCTACAATGATGTCGAGTAACTGGGGTGTTGATGCGATATCTTGAAGACCATATCTCTCTTCGATAAACCGGCGTGCCTGATCACCT